>Ga0214192_1000121_pt1 | contig 45481 bp, 37 predicted proteins | sample TroBogEpilimnion_44_FD_153030 | JGI IMG/M metagenome (GOLD analysis project Ga0214192, IMG submission 153030) | Freshwater microbial communities from Trout Bog Lake, WI - 29JUL2008 epilimnion | ecosystem: Environmental > Aquatic > Freshwater > Lake > Epilimnion/Euphotic zone | place: Trout Bog... | reverse complement strand
GATTACCAAACTGTTGCGTTAATCCATTTACATTTAAATTATTAAAAACTGAAATATACTGATTATTAATATACAGTACAGCATCTTTATTTATATCTGTAATTTGTGTTACTATAAGGTTATTATTTACAGTTAAATCGTTATTTACTATTGGATTACCTTGTCCATCAAATGATATACCGTTCGTTTGAGAATTATCTGTTATAATTCCTGATGTTATTATTAAATTTCCATTATTTATAGTAGTATTTGCATTTATTGTTGCATACTTATTAACAATTAAACCATCATTAACACTAAAATAGTTTGTATTATAAATATCAATACTACCGCTATTAAATCGAATACCACATGGATGTGAATTCTCATTTTTCAATCCACTTGCATCTGTGATAAAACCATAGTTTGTTTTATCTGGATTAACTAGATTTATATTAGTAACATCTTTTAGTGTTCCTATAAAAATGTTATTATCAACAGTTATGCTTTTGGTAAATATATTATTTTGAATGTTTATATTATCTGTTAAAATACCACCTTTTACATTTAAATTACTTGTTAGATTATTTGCATCATTAGTACTATATCCAATACTTACAACTGTTTTGTTATAATCAGTATTTCCTAAATATATAATATTTTGGTTATATGTTTCAGTTTCTATATGTTGATTTAGAAATAGATTTCCAATATTAATATTAAAATCAATACTCGACGCAGATACATTATTACCAATAATTATTGGAGAATTATTAATAAATTTACTTATTCTTTCAATTGTATTCGTTGGGTAAAGATTATTATCATATAAATTTATAAAGTTACTATTTCCAATTGAAATAATATTTTTTATAAAAGAATTTGTAAAAGAATTATTACCAAGTATAATAGAATTATCTATATCAGAATATGTATTTTCTTGATCAGTTTTATTAATATTATTAAATATACCAATATTATTACCTAGAATAATAGAATCATTTCCAGATGTTTGAAAATCATTTCCAACACATATATTATTTGTACCGATAACATTAACATCATTTCCAATTATAATATTATGTTTATTAACAGTTGTTAATTCATGTATAGCTATTGTAAAATTACGAAATTCTATATTTGTAGGGTAATTATTGAGGTCTACACTATTTATATAACCAATTGAAGAATATGTTACTATATTAGAATCTAAATAACTATATAATTCTATTGAATTTACATATTGTATATTAATACTTTTTAAAATTTTAGTATTTTGTAATAAATTTATAGCATTAAGTTGAAAAAATACATTTTGTGTAGATATATTATTATATAAATTTTGTGTTTCTTCATAAGTATAAATTGATAAACAATTATTATTATCAGGATCATTTATCACTATATTATATTTTAACCACTTTGATGCATCACTATTTACAAAAGAATTTAATATAGTCGTAGATATCCCATAATTATCAGTAATTGTAATATTATTTTTAGAAAATAATATTTTAAAAGTATTAAATTGTGTATTAAATCTTAGAATATATTGATAATCATTAAATTTATTTAGTTGATTATTATATAAATCATATATTTTTTGTTTCCATTCATAACCAATATATAATACTGAATCTGTAGTATTTAAATTACTAAATGAATACGTTATTGTATTCGATGTATAATCATTATTTAAAATATCTGATATATATATATTACTATTAAATAAACTTTGAAATCTATATGGTTCTAATAAAATATTACTATATATATACGATTTATTAACCAATGAATTAAATTTGTTATCTGTAATGAAATCAAAAGTTAATGGAGGATATTGAATATTTGAAGATTTTAAATGCCCTGTAATACTATTAGAATAATTAACTATATTTGAATATAATATTACATTTGAAGGAATTGATATATTTATTGGTAATGATGTATTTTGAATAAATAGATTATTTGAAGAAGTTATTTCTATATTTCCTTCATCTATCAATAAGTTATTACCTAAATTATATATTGTATTACTAGCGTCATTTATATTATCTGCAAATAAAAATGTTAAATTATTTTTAACTTTTGGTAAAGGATTGATAATTACATTAATAATTGGTAATGATATTTTATTATTAAAATCATATGGTGTAGATGATACACCAATTTCAAAACTATCACTTGTATCGGTACCACCATAGTGTTGATAGACAATATTATCATTAATTAAATCATCATATTTACATTGAACAACTAAATCTCCTGTATTTTTATTTTGAATAATACCATGTAATGGATTTTTTATAATATACAAATAACATTCATTTATGTTCGAAGTAAATGTAATTAAGTTTGTCTGGTTTTTTAAAGATACATTTGATGCTTGATATACATTAACATTACTATTTTGATAATATAATATATTATTTTTATAATTACTAAAATTAATATTAGTATTATCGTTAAGTGATTCTAAAACTTTTCTATCTACTTCTTTTAATTTTATAGATGAAAAAGCAATATAATACAATTGTGTATTTAATGGATTAAAAACTGGATTTAATATATTTGGTGCTCCAAGTGTTGAATCATTAAATGGCGGACCTGGTGTAACGTTTACATTATAATCATTAGCGTAACTAAAATTATTTAATGGAGTTAAAACTGAATTTACATATAAACTTCGATTTAAACTATATGTACCATCATAAACTGTAGATATTATATCTTCTGAAGTAATTATTCCACCCGATCTATCATCGTAACTCCACCATGAATCATATCCTTGTCCTTGTGGCAATAAAAATCCATTAATTTGATCAGGTGGTGCTCCAAAATATGTATTTATTGTTTGATTATAAGTACTTCCTGCAGAATAGACCGTATTAGTATCATACAACTGCTGTATAATATCTCCTAATTTAAATACGATAGTATATGGACTATTACCATATGGAATTACACCAGGTGGTAAATATAAGAATTTTGGATTATTATACTGATCAATCGTAAAGTCAATACGTGAATTTATAAAATCATATCTTGGTAAAAAATTTATCATTGAAGTTCCAGCATATGTATTATTATTTAAACTATATACAGTTCCATTATTACCAGTATAAGGAGGATCAACTGTATTTTGAAATAATATATTTGATGCATGATTATTATTACCAGATTGATCATACCATATTTCAACGTATGTATGTGGTGTATATCTATAATACCATTGTTCAATTGTCATACTCATACCTGAATCTGTCATTGTAGTTATAGAATTAGTAGTCGGATCAATATAAAAATCTGCAGATTCTGTATCAGCATAGAGAATCCACTCTCCAATAGAAGTATATCCTCCATTAAAATTTTGTGGTTGAATAGATGTAATGACTAATCTATAATAACTATATTTTACTATCGGATTTATTACATTATATGATAAGGTTTGTCCTGGTTTTACTACTATTTGATTATCTTGTTTATCTACATAATTCCACGAGGTACCATCATTAGAACCTAGAATTACCCAACTATATGGTGCTTGATCTGTTATATCTATTCTACAAATTATTGAATAAGTATCTAATAATATTGGTTCAGGTAATTGTAGCTGTAACCATATTCCTGATGCGATATTTTTATCTAAAGAGTTAGTTGTATAGGATATATTAAATTCTGGTGTATTTAATATATCATTTCGAGTTGGATTAAATAATCCAGTATCACCATCGTAAAAATTATTATTACCATTAACTGCAAATATATTTCCACTAGGTAAATTATTATCTTTATCAAAAGCGTGATAAATATCATCTAAATTACCTAAATCTTGATTCACAATAGTTCCTTGTCCACTAATACTGCATATATAATTACCAAATCCATAAGATATTCCCCAATATATAATATTATTATCTACAGTCTGAATATTATTATCTACAGTTTGAATATTATTAGTCAATGGTACTGGAGGATATTCACGTGTTCTTCTTAATTTAAATAATGGAATTGATGTTGAAGAACCAGGATTTATTATTCCTTTACATGAATATACTGCTGATAAAAGGTTAGAAGGTGCATCGCTTAATTCATCTAATATATATTGTTGTTGTTGTTGATTTATATTTAATATAATATTTGATGTACTTAATTGTTTAGCTACAATTTGAGTAGATGTAATAGATTTATCGCCAATTATGTTTTGATTTGTTTTTAAATTCCATATTAAATTATTTGTATTTGAGGCCAATGGTTTAATATTTTTATAGAATTGATATTCTGACGAAGAATATGTAAAATAATCGTTATTATTATCTAATATAGTACTCCATACAAATCCATCATTATCTAAACCAACAGAATATGGAAGAAAATTATTTGTTGTATTAATTTTCCTGATATCATCATATTTTGCAGCTATATTAATATTTTGATTTTTAAATCTTGAAATATAATTTTGTAATTGAATTGAATATATAGGAGAATATTCTGTATATATACCACTATTGTAATTTATAAGTTGAATATTTATATTTGAATTATTTAAATTTCCTATATCTGTATCAATTGGAATGTAACGTAAATTACTATTAATATTTTTATATTTGATAAATCGTGTAATAGTTGTATTACCAAGAGTATTGTTAACATCATATAAAAAACCATAAGATGTATCGTAATCAAAATTAATATATATATCCGATGGTGAAGAATCTAATATTTTTTTTATATTACCATAGAAAATATTACTCCATCCATTATTTCCAATATTCTGAATTCTAAAAGCAGAATTATTTATATTTACATTTGTATTATTAATTATATCATTATAATTTGTGGATGATTCTACATTAATTGATTTAATCGGATCAGATAAATAAATATGACCCGAGAAAATATTCCTATATGATGATTGAAATTTATGATCGCTATTATAAAAAATTGTTATAGTTGGATTATTGTCATATGGGTATGTATTATATAATATAGAATCATTTGATGATAAATTATATATGTAATTATCCTTACTTCTGAATAATAAAGTGTTTGGTATAAATATTTGATTTGAAAAAGTATCAAAATTTAAATTTATATTAATAAATGTATCTGAAGAAATTGCATATTGATCATTATTTATATCTTTAATAATATATTTAGCTTGAAGAGAAAATGTATCTGTTTCTGCAAAAGCATATTCGTCATATGAAATATAAGATAGATTATATAAATCGTTTATATTATATAATACATTAGATGTTAAATAACCAAATTGAGGAGATATAGCTACAACTAAATTTGAACTGATTACATTGATATTATCATTCAATAATAAAGATGAGATAGTACTAAAAGATATTGTAGAATCGTTTATATTTGAAATATTTATTATATTATTTTTCAAACGAGATGATGAATATATTACATATTTAAGATTAGAATTTAATGAAGATTGTATACTCGGTGGATATATTGATTTTGTAATATAATAATTACTAGTAATTGCACTACTTTGATTTAAGTTTAAAATATTTACAATATTATTATTTTTACAATAATATTTAATAGTTGTAAAATTATGTGTAGTAAATATATTATGAGTTGGATTAAAATTAGTATTAATAATATTTTGATAAGTAGTGTAATTTGTAGATGTATCTGATATATTTATAAACGACGTATAAGTAATAATAATATTCGATGATACTGGTATTTTATTATTTTTAATTAAACTATAATTTCTAGTATTTATAAAAGGTGATGTTGTATCTTCTGAAATATAAGTAGTATTTGGAATAGTTGTTAAAGATGGGTTAATATTTGGTGTAATATATATATTACTTGTAAAGAAATATCTAAATATTGCATTACTATAAGAATTTATTAGGATACTCGGCGGATCATATACTATGTTAGATAATGTATTAAATTTATTTTTTGCATTATATTGAATCAAATTAGAAAATGCATTATTAAGAGGATCTTGAAAATATATTAGAGCTTGATTGTTTATTAAATTTCCTATAACAATTGATTGGTTTACTTCTGATAAAATAGTATCTCCTAATAAAACATTGTACTGTTCTTTGTTTTTAATAATATTTCCAATACTAATTGAATCATTATAACTTATTGTATTACCAATTGAAATTGCATTACACGTATTTGCACTATATGTATCTGCATTTTGTCCAATTAAAATATTTGCATTACCATTATTTAATGTAGCGCCTGTATTCGGTCCACCAATTAAAATGCCTTCATTCATTGTTAAATTATTTCCGACATTATATCCAATATAAATTGAATTACTACCACTAGTATATTGTCCAGTATTTGTACCCAGTAAAACTGATTTGGATAATAATGTATTTGATCCTGATCCAGCATTAACGCCTATTATTACATTTTCACTTATATTATTTTGCTCACTATTCTTGTCTTGTGATAATGAATATGCACCAATTATAATATTAGATATCGCATTTGTTACATTTTGCATATTACAATTACCAATAACTACATTATTATCTCCTATAACCATATCTCCGGCGGCCATATATCCAATAAAATTATTCCCAGAACCATACTGATTACTGTATCCAGCATAAGCACCAAAATAAGTATTTTGATTTCCATCTGATCCATGTTGCGCAGCTTTATAACCAGCGATTGTATTATAACTTCCTGATATATTACACTGTCCAGCAAATGTACCAATTATAGTATTATTACTTCCTGATATATTGTACTCTCCTGCATAATTACCTACTCCAACTGTTCCATAACCAGATGTATTATTTTTTAATGTGTTTACTCCAATTCCTATTGAATTATTTCCTAACAAATTATTTTGTCCAGCGTTGTATCCTATAAATACAACATTACTGCCATATATATTTTCGCCAGCACTTGTACCTAATATAATTGATCGTACAGGAGCAGCATTAGAAGCAACATTTATACCAATAACAATATTATCTGTAATATTTATATTTGGATTATAATTTCCCTGTAATGCATATGCACCTATTGCAACATTTGAATAACCATATATTACATTTTGCATACTAAAAGCTCCGATTGCAACATTACAATTTCCCGCTTCAAGATTTTCACCTGCTCTATATCCCACAAAACTATTCGCAGAACCATTATTACTTAAACCAGCATAAGCCCCAAAATAAGTATTTTCACTTCCTGAAGCAGAATATCCACCAGCTTGATACCCTCCTGCAGTATTATAACTTCCATTTCGATTACGTAATCCTGCTAAATTTCCTAAAAATGTATTATTATTGCCATCACTATTAAATCTTCCTGCTTGATAACCAACCGCAACATTATTATTACCTGTATTGTGTTGTAATGAATATGCACCCACTCCAACTACATAGTCTCCACTATTTCTTCCTGAATTAAATTCACCTGCAGAATAACCTACAAATACTACTTCAGAGCCTACACTTTCTGCTCCTGCAAAACTACCAATCATTGTTGCACGTTGTGTGTTAATATTTGAATTACCTGCTTGAAAACCAATTACAACATTCGAATTGCCACCAGAAGTTAATTCAGCAGCCTGATAACCAATAAATACATTATGTATACCTGTATTAATATTACCAGCGCTATATCCAAGACTTATAGATTGTAGATTCCTTGTATTAATATCTTCAAGTAATCCATAACCTATATTGCCTGAATTAGTTAAACTATTAATTCGTGTACGCGGAATCATAAAATATTCCTTCCCTTTCTAAAAAATAGAAAACTTTATTGTTAAATAAAGAAGCACAAAAACAAAAAAGTATTTTCATACAATTTTGTTTTTATTTTTGATGTTTTTATTTTTTATACTTGCATTTCTGGCTTCAAAAAAGTTCGCTCAGCTTCCTCTTGCTGCGCTTGGTGTTGATTTCCTTCTCTTGAGTCTCGTACTTTCGCTTATGATAGAGATACATGTACTTATTGCATAGTTGGTTAATATCCTGAATGAAGTCCTTCCTCATATCATCGTCCAGAATTAGCTGTGTACTACTGAAATTGAACTCTGCAAGTGCCTCGTCTGATAGCGGATCTTCATCTGCCAGAGAAACAACCGCCTCTTGCTTCTGCTTCTTTGGAGCAGAAGGCGGAGTAGTTAGAATCGGCTTGTTCTCAAAGATGGCAAATTCTATCTCTGGCGAAGTAGCAGTGTTGGTGGAAACGGCAGTTGGGCCAAATGAAAATTGCTTTCGCAGAGGTCCATTCACGCTGGCCTCGGAGACGAGGTCACTGTTTCCCCCAACGATCTTCGGGGAAGAAAAGACCGAGGTGTTGTTAATGCCGAACATCTTTTCTCGTTTGTTATCTTCTTTATGAATTAATAATCAAAAACAAAAATCAATTTTTATATTCTTTATTTCATTTATTTTTCATTTTTAGATAATGACAAAAAATATATTTTGCATTAATGGTCATGGTAAAGAAGAATATATGCCATTTCATCAAAGAGAACTTGTACCAAAAGATACAGTATTAGTATTATTTGGACCAACTGCTTCTGAAATTATGTCTGAAACATTTTGTAAGTTTATGGATTTTTTTAGAGATGAAAAAAATCGAAACATATTAAGTAATCCACAAAATAAAAAAAATGTAAAAATACTAAGGCATTTAGTTAACGAAAAATATATTAGAATATATACAGAAGGTTATCGTATTCCATTTTTAGTTACTGATTTAAATTTAAAATTTGAAGATAAAGAAAATATTGAGGATGAACCATATGTATATTATCAAAAGTCAGGAATTTTTCGATTTCCAAATATACCAATTATTCCTAAAGAATTTAGATATATGAGTAATGATGATCTATCTGCATGTGATAATTATGATATATCTTCAAAACTACCTTTGGGAAAAATTCATGAATTAATGTTTGAAGGAAATATAAATTCTGAATTTTATACAAAAAATCCTTCAACTCTTCCTTTTCGGTTTCATAATAAACAATATGTAAAAGTATCTGAAATAATTAAAACTATTCCAGGTGTATATTATTATGGAGGATGTAGATGGATTCCGACTACTCCTGTAAATATTGAAAAAATATTAAAAGAAATGCATGAATTAATTCATCATATAAATGAAGTGAATTATCAATATAAAAAAACAAAAGAAGAAGCAAAGAGTCTTAAACGTATTATAGGACGTGAATATATGACAACACGTAATTTTAGATACATTAAAGATTTCATTATTTTAGCAAAATGTTTATTAAAACCAGAAAACTTACATATTCCTATCCAGTTAAATAAAAAACAAAAATTGTTAGATTTTCTAACTATGGTTGAAAGTGATATTATGAGAACTGAACTATTTAATACTTCATTATTTGATAAAAGTGATGATCAACAAAAAGAATTTAATTCAAGTTCGAGTATGAATTCTAGTACGAGTATGAGTATGAGTAAAAGCCGAAGCTTAAGCCAAAGCCGAAGCCGAAGCCGAAATTAAAATTATATTATAATAGAATCATTCTTTTTATATTCTTTTTCATTCAATTCATCATCCATAATTTTTAGAGTATAAGATGTATCTATATCATAGTTTCTTTTAAAACAGTAATAAACGTATACTACATCTGCTGTAATATTATCAGTTATATATAAACTTGTTAAATATTTATTAAAAATATGTGTAACATCTTCATCATCAATATAAATTCCTAAAATTTTATTTTTATGTTTTTGTTTTAATTTATCAATACCTGATAATATATTGATAATGTCTTTAACATTATAATTAGAATTAGAATTCATAAAATTAAATAAAATGGATAAGAAATTTTCTTCAAGTAAATAATATTTATATAATTTATCTTGATTACTCCATACACATATCGAATAATATTTTTCGTAACTTTTAATATATAGTTCGTTGCTTGATGGTAATACTAAAGAATTAAATTTACTTCCCAATGATTTTACATAATTATCTCTAACATTAATTAATTCTATACTATAAATATGATTAGGTATCAAATATAATAGTTTGTTCTTAATATAATTTTTAAATGATATAAATCTTGAAATTTCTTTGAATAAAATAAGACCATATTTAATTGTATTTCTACTTAATTTCATCTATAATATAAAATTATTTTACTCTCTAAATACTTTTACTTCAATTCATTACCAGATATTTCAAATCTTCGCATATGCATATTACGTGGTTTAGTCCATTTATCAAACATATCTTTTTTGTCAACTGTTGTGGTATTAAACTGGTTTATCCATTCTCCTTCTTTTTGCATACTATTTGGATTATAACAATTTCTACGGTTAATACCATATGCTTGTAATGAGATTTCGAGATTACGATCAGATAATTGTTGATAACGTTTACATTCCGGATCTTCTAATAAATATTTGCAATTCTCTCTATTTTGTGTTTCTTCTTTTTTAGCTAAAATCAACATTGCATCACAAGACATTGCATCTGCTTTATCTTTACACCATGAATTATCTAAAGGATAAACACACCATTCTTCAGATAAATTTGCCATACTCTATTTTAATAAAATAATAAAATGCGGTAGAAATTATTGTACAAAAAAGATGTAAGAGATAAGTAGGGTTATGAAAATTGTAAAAATTACTCAAAAGAATCGTACTAAAGTAGATAAAATGTTTGACAGCTCTTATCCCATCTTAATACTTTATCGAATGGAAGGTTGTGGACACTGTGTTAGATTAAAACCTGTATGGGAAGAAGCTACTAAGATTTTAGAAACAAATCCCAATATATATATTGCCGAAGTTGAAGTAAATGACATGACAGTTTTACCAGATAATCTTCAAGATAATAAATTTTTTCCAACAATTAAAATAGTTCAAAATAAAGCTAAAAAAGCCGACTTTTTAGCTGATAGAACAAAAAAAGAAAATATTGTAAAATTTGCATTAGATAATATAGATGAAGACAAAGTTAAAGATAGTTCTAGTTCTAGTTCTGTAAAGAAACCTAAAAAAACTATTAAGAAGTAAATGGTATAAAGAAAAATTAATATATAAATAGTAGAATGACATCTAATAATGATGTAATGATACTGCATGATAATAATACTTTTCCAGAAGATCCTCCTGTACCAGATGAACAAGATATTGAACTTTTCAAACAACAAGTTGGAGAATGGTTAAAACTCGATGATCAAATTAAGAAACTTGCTATTGCTATTCGTGAAAGAAAAACACATCAACGCGCATTAGCTACAAAAATTCAAGAATTTATGATAAAATATAATTATGATAATTTAAATACACAACATGGTATTATAAAATCTACAATTCGTCAAGTAAAAGAACCATTAAAAGTTACTACTATTAAGCAAAAAATTGAAGAAATGGTTTCGAAAAATACCCCTGTAAATGAGATTATGGTAAAGGTTTTTGAAGGAGAACGTAAATTACTAGAAAAAAAAACACTAAGAAGAGTTATACCTAAAGTTTCTCTAAAATTAGAAATCTAATTTGTTTTTAAAAAATGAATATTATCAGTGTATATTCATAGTATTAATATAAATTAAATGCAAAATTTAGTAATTGTTGAATCAAAAACTAAAGAAACTATTATAGAAAAATATTTAAATGCATGTAATGAACTAAAACATCTAGGTAGTTTTAAAGTTATTGCGTGTCTTGGACATGTTCAAGATTTACCTCAAAAAGAGTTAGGAATTGATACTAATACATGGAATATGACATTTATTCCTATTGCAAAAAAGAAAGAATTATTAGGAAAAATTAAATTAGAAGCAAAAAAAGCAAATAAAATATATTTAGCAACAGACTTGGATATGGAAGGCAATGCAATTGCTAATCATCTCCGATATTTATTAAAATTATCACGAGATAAATACGAACGAGTAGTTTTTCACGAAATTACTAAGGAAGCACTTAAATATGCTTTTCTGAATCCAGTAGATATTAACATGAATATGGTTTACGCTCAGGAAACAAGGCGAATTCTTGATAGACTAGTAGGTTATGAATTAAGTCCTTTATTATGGCGGCGATTTCCTAGATCATCTAAAACACAACCAACTCTAAGTGCTGGAAGAGTACAAAGTGCTACATTAAAAATAATTGTTGATAATACTACACAATTTAAAAATCATATTCCTATACAATATTGGAAATGTAATGGCAAATTTCTACTAGAATTAGATAAAGACATTACTTTAGATACTACAGCATATTTGAAAACACAAAAACAATATATTGCTTCATGGAATTCACAAGAAGATACTCTTGAATTTATAAAGATATTATCTAAACAGAAAAATAACTGGAAAGTTTCATGGATTTCAAAGAACGTTAACAAAAATCCTCCTGCTCCTTTTACAACTTCAACATTACAACAAGAGGCTTATAAAAGATATCATTTCTCTGCAAAAACAACAATGCAATTAGCTCAATCTCTTTATGAATCCGGATTTATTACTTATATGAGAACAGATTCCGTGAATTTATCAAAAGAATCACAAACAAGTATTATAGAATATATTTCAGATTCACTTAAAGATGTACCACAACCACGGAAATATACAAATAAATCTACAAATGCTCAAGAAGCACACGAAGCCATTCGTCCCACTAATATTACTAATTTAACAGTTATTAATAGTGGTAATAATAAATTATCAGAAATTCACAATAAACTTTATACTCTAATTTGGAAAAGAACAGTTGCATCGCAAATGAAACCAGCTGTTTATAATGAACTACATTATGATATTACTCATCCAGAAATTAGTGATTATTTATTTCATGGAAAAAAAAGTGTATTAATCGAAGAAGGATATCTAAAAGTATATACATCAAATCAAGAACAATTACAATCTAAAGATCACATATCATTTAATTATAATGATTACGATAGTGTAATTCATAGTGAATTTTTAATGAAAGCTGATATTATACGTCCAGAAGCATTATATGATGAGTCTGGTATAGTTAAAATATTAGAAAAGGAAGGTATTGGTCGACCTTCTACATATGCCACTATTATTGATAAATTATTTGATAGGAAATATATAGAATCATTTAAATCTGAGAATATTGATAATGTTAAGGATATTCAAGTTACAGATTATAAAATTTCCATGATTTCTGATTCAGCTTTGGTTTCAAATCCAAAAATTATTGAGTTAGATTCTATACTAAAATCTGGAATAATTGAAAAGAATAAAATTATATCAACTGCATTAGGAGAAAAAGTAGTGGAATATTTACTTACAGTAGATTCATCGTTATTAGATACTGATTTTACAAAAATAATGGAAGATAATTTAGATAAAATATGTGATAATAAAAATGATAAAATAAGTGTATTAAATGATTTTTATAAGAATTTTAATATTTCAGTAAATGATGCCAAAGATAATTTTAAGACTAAAGATAAAGATAAGACTGATACAAATGTAGCTACAAATTTAAAAATATTAAGTGAATATCCTAAACAAAAAAGTATGATAGTTGAAACAAAGTATGGGCCTGCTATTTTTTATAAAAAAACTACAAAATCCAAAGGAACATTTTACTCCATTGCTCCATTAATTGAATGGCGTAAGTATAAAGATTACACTGAACTAACTGAACATGATATTTCACTAGTTATATCTCTTCCAAAGAAAATAGAAGACAGCGATATGAAGATTTGCTTAGGACGATATGGATTTTATCTTCAAAAAGGAAAAAAAAATTGTAGATTAAAGGAAGATTTATGGAAAAAAATATATGATGGATCTCTATCCAAAAATGATATCGATTAGATATTTAGATTCATTCGCAATACACTTTTATTTATGTTGTTTAAGAACTTCTTTAATTTCTCGTAATTCATTACATATATTTGCAAGAACCATTGTAATATTCTGATTATCTTTGTTAATAAGAAATTGTCCTAAAATATGAAATAATGGTTCTTCTACAATGATATCTTTTATTGATCCTGAAAGATCAGAACCTTCAATTTCACTTTCTGATTGATTATCGCTCATACTATTTGTTTCTTTTTGTTATAATTCTTAAATGATTTTTTATTAGTGAAAAAAGTATTGATTGATTACAGATAGGACCATGGTAATTAACAAATTATATTGGGGTTCGGTATTCATTGGTATATTAATAGTATTCATTTTATATAAATATAATAAGTTAGAATTATTTACATCGAGTACTACGCCAGGGGATTCACCTGTGGCTTCACCTGTGGCTTCACCTGTGGCTTCACCTGTTACACCGGTTGCACCACCTAGTACTACACCAGTGACTCTACCTTTTACTCCACCAAGTACTATGCCAGTAGCACCAGTAGTTGCACCACAGGTTGCACCACCTAGTACTACACCAGTGGCTTCGCCCTCCTCGTTACCACTAGTTAATAATGGTATAGCTCAATATGCTAAGATGGCAAGTACAGTATCAACTTCTACTGTATATGATATTCCTCAACAAAATTCTATTCAAATATATATAAATTCTTTTAATATTGAATCAATTGTTTCGCCAAATACAACGTACAATTGTAATACAAACTATTGGTGTGATTCTATAAATAAAAATATTAAATTCTTTCTTAATGGTGATAATATTCCACTTGCTATTACACAATATGGTTTTCCTACAAAAAATATTAGAATGCAAGGTCCTCGATCAGATAGTCTTGTGTCAGCTACTAATAACTTTGTATTAGGTTCATTTACTGTTTCATTTTACATGTTAATAAATACTTTAAATTTTGATACAGATGCACCGATTTCATTATTTCAGATGTATGCAGAGACACCAAATAGTATTTCTTTATATATGCTCGAATCTACAAATCCAAATAATATAGTTATTGAAGCAATTATTGGAGATTCAAGTGTAAACTATAGTTGGGAAATACCACTTACAACATTTATGGCAAATGGATCTATAACAATATATAGTTTAGTAGTTAATATAAATTATAATGATATTCAACATTCAACAATTAGTTTATATATAGGTAATATGTCACCCTTAACTCAAAACTTTACCACCAGAATTCCAACAACTCCGATTATTCTAGGTAATACACAATTAATGATTAATTATAATAGACAGTTAGATGCAAATATTTTAGCATTTATGTATCACAGTGTTGCATTAACTTCAAATGATATTAATACACTTTATAATTATTTCCAACAACAATTTATTGGAATTAAGGATATATTAGCAAATCAACAAAAAGCAGATGATGCGCAAAATGCATTACAATCTCAATTGGATAATGTTACAACTCAATTAAATTCATTAAAAAATCAACCAATACCTCAATGTATTCAATCACCTGCTATATCTCCATCGCAAAATATAAAACATTGGCAAATTAAAACAGATGGATCTTTATCTACTGCAAATGCTAAAAATTTACAATGTAATCCACTTGATATTCCCAATTTATATAATGGTCATGGTCCATCAATTGCACCTATAAATAAAAATACTTATACTACAATAACTAAAACTGTTACACCAAATTAAAACAAAATAAAGATATAAAGGTTTTTTGTTATTATTTTATAATTTATGGCTTCGAAAATTAACGCTGCTATATTTTATCTTACACAAAATACAGATATTCGTAAAACATATTTAAAGACATCCTTATATTTTTTATTTAAAAATTTCAATGAAAAATATAAATATAATGTTATAATCTTACACGAAGGTGATTATGATGAGTCTTCTAAAAATGAAATTTTAATGAGTATTCGTAGTTCATGTCGATCATGTGTATCTTTTCTTGCTTTAGATAAAAATGATTTTATGATTCCAGACTATATCGATAAAGATAGAATGAAAAAATGTATAGCTACAAATCCAAATCCTTATTGGAGAAATGAAAATTATAGATTAATGTGTCGTTGGTGGCTTGTACATTTCTATAAATATGCAAAAGGTTATGATTATGTTATGAGAATTGATGACGATTCATTCATAGAAGAATCAGTTCCAGATTTATTTGAAATTATGATAAAGAAAAATTTAATATATACTTCAAATATGTTACATGTAGATTGTGGTATGTGTTGTTATGGTATGAAAGATTTTTTTGATAAAAAATATTCTGATAAAAAACAAATCATTGATAAATTGTTTGTAAAACAAAAAATACCTTCTAAATCAGTTCAAGTACATCCTTTTCGAACTTTATTATCAATTAATAAAGAACCAATAATTATCGAGGAAGAGATAGAGTTATCAATGCCAATAATATATTATAATAACTGGTTTATTACTAAAACTGAATTTTGGAATCGTACAGAAGTAGTAAAAGTCATTGATGAAATAGATAAGAATGGTTCTATATTTTATTATAGATGGGGAGATGCTCCTTTACAATCAATAATTACTGCTTTATTTACTAAGGCAGGTGAAGTTACTAGAACTATATTTAAATATAGTAAACGAATGCAAAGAGAAGCATTTTATGGTAATGATAAACAATTTCATTCATATATGCCTGAGACATATGATAAATCATCTTGTATTACTGAGAAAAGTGATAATACTCAAACATAAAAATAATATTAGTATAATTCTTTTGAAGATTGGAGAAATCTCAGTAAATTTAATATTGTAGTCATCCGATAAGGTAAGGTGATGTGCATGGAAAAATCAATTTGAAATATTATATTCCGGTTTATATTGTTTTAATAATCTCATTGTTGCTTCTGCACTACTTGGTATTCCCATTAAATATTCTTTTTCACTATAAAATTCTGGCCCGGTTCTTCCTTCACGATATGTTAATGTTCTTAATTTTAGCGGATCTGGCATTTCTATTCGAATATATCTTGGCTCCCCATTTTTTTTTTGATATAATGTTATGTATATGGATGGTGGTATTTTTACAAAACCATTATCTGTATAGTAGCTATTTGGAAATGGGAATTCATTTTCAAATGACGCATTTACATCTCCTTCTTTAATTAGATAAGTATATGATTTTGCATCACTAAAAGCAACTACTGGATTTGGAAACGGTAAACCCGATCCAGCATAATTTGTCATACGATCAATATGCCTTGGTGCAGTAACTGTGAATGATTTATATAATTCACAGTTTTTTATATTACCCTTAATGGCTACGGTTATTTTTGTATTAGATATTATCATAGAACAACTAATATATTCATTCTCATATACTATAGACATTACAGCAAGAACTCTACTTTATTTTAAGTTATTATAAAAATAATAATTTATCTTTTTATTTGGATCGCATTTTATTTTAATATTTACGACCATCACCTAAACCATATGGATTAACTTCTTCACGAACACATGATACACCATTGCATCGGACAATATATTTTTCAGGTAACATAGTTCCTGGATCAGAGAATGGTCTTGTACATGGAGCACAAGGAATTAAATTATCAATTGATTTTTGACGTTCATACTCTAGAACTCTATCGGCATTATGTTGAAGAAACATACGTGATTCATATGAACTTTTTATCATTTTAGCAGCATTGACTTGTTCAAATAATTCATAATTTACTGCACATCTTGGACGATAATCAGTAAATGCACGACCATCTTCCATACGACTTGGGCATTCTAACGGAGATTTATATTTATTTGCAGATGGAGAAGTTCCGCAGCTACTACAAGACATTGTACCCTTCTATTTTAATATAAAAAAATTTTATTTATCTATCGATCTAATCCTAAAAGACGATTTACTAGTATATCTTTCTTTCCTTCACTACTTAATCCGCGATCGACACATAATTTTTTTAAAGTATCTACGTTCATATTTTTTAATTTATTTTTTGATAACGGATCATGCTCATCTTGTTTTTTTCCCTGACTTCCCTGACTTTGTTCATCATCAACACTTTTATTTTCTTCGCTGTCGTCATCCGACTCTTCGTCAATTTCTTCAACTTGTACATTACTGGTATATAATGGATTTAATTGTTGATTTTGACTCATTGAAAACATCACCATTGTCGGTTGTAAATCATTTTGTGAACTTGCTCCAAATACTTGTTTCATTAATTCATCTGCTGCATCATTTATATCATCTTCCTGATTATATTCTGCCGGCTTATTATATACACATTCTGGAATTATATTATTAATATTTGAATTTGAATTTGAAGATATTGGAGCAGCACAATGGGTTTGGGTTTGATTAAATGAAATTTGGGATAAACGTTCTTCTATACGACTAATCATTCTCCATAAATAGAAAAATCCAGCCACTACGACAATACCTACTACCGCCATTTGAATTTGTATTAATAATGTCATACTTTGACCACTTTTACCTAACATAATACTACTTATTATACTTGCTTACATAAAATGTTTTTCACTTCAATCGCACGTGATATAACTTCATCGGGTAGATTTTTTTCATTCAATAATTCTAATGCTATGCACTGGAAACTAGGTCCTTTCCGAATTTTATATGGAAAATTAAATGTTCCGTCTTCTTTCTTATATGCATCCATTGAAATATTATAAAATAAATTGCTATTTATCATATTAACTAAATGATGATAATGAGTAGTAACCAATACTCGTACTCCTGGCATTTTTCCTAAATATTCTACAACTGCCAAAGAAGTAGCCGAACCTTCTGCGGGAGGAGTAGAATGCATTGGTTCATCTAAGAAATAAATAGCGTTCTGTCCTTTTGAACTTACTGCAGATGCTTGTATTATTAAATCAGTGCAACGTTTTGTTTCGGCTTCGAATAAACTTAGATTTCCAATTTCATCTGAAATACGCATAAATGTTCCAATTGCATGGATTATTTCTATATTAGCTTTACTTCCAACTGCAATACCAAGTGTTTGTGATAAAATAACATTAGTACATATAGCTCGAACATATGTTGTTTTACCGCCTGCATTTGGACCCGTTATTACTATATTTTTCTCTAAGCTTATTGGATTCTTAACTTGATTTTTATCTAATAAAATATGACCCATATTCCATATTTTAGTTTTTTCGGTGTTTGTATATTTTGGAATACAACATTTTTTAGTATTAATTAAATTTTTACTAATATTACACACATCAATTGCGTATATATTTTTCATTAATGAAAATATTTGTTGTTTTAATTGAATATTAGTCATTAATGTATATACACCACATAATCCATTTGGTATTTTAATATTTTTATCTATAATTGTGTCAATCATATAGGGACTAATACATTCTACTGGTATTTCTGAAATAAGTTTTAAGGACGTAGCTACAAATTGTTTAATAGATATTAACTTTTTTGAAAGATTTGCTTCAATCGTACGAATCATCTTAGATAATTCAAAACTTTGGATGAATCCATAAATATAGAAAAAAATATATATAAATATAGAAAAATATTTCATTGAATCATTTTTAAAATTTCCAGTACTTTTAAAACCATAAGATACACCTTTCAATATCATTTGGACATATGATTTAAATGATATTTGAATTTTTAGTGTACGTTTAACATATACCCATGGACCTAATATTGTAGCTAAAGGCGATATAATATTTAATAATGGATTTAAATATCCTCTATATAAATGAAATGCTGATATACCAATTGGTATGCGATTAATATATCTTAATATTGGAAATGTAGGAAATAATAAATTTATTGGCCAAGCTTTTTTTAGTTCAGGCTGATTTAATATCCATAATACATCTTTTTCATACTTTGATATTTCATGAAGTATATCGTCTACAAAAGGTAATATTCTAGTTGCATTTTGTCGTTCTTTTAAAATTTTTTCATTATATATTGGTGTTTTAATAATATCGCGTAATAAATGACCGCCTCCTTGTGTACTTGTTTCTTTTATAGCCCATTCATCTAAACTACAATCGTCCCATACACTTTCTGTTACCAAGACTCTGTCATTTTCATATGCGGTTTTCCATTGAAAGAGTGTATCTATATTTACATTGGTTGAGTCTAAAATTTCAGAGGCTTTGCTTAATTTATCAGTATACTCGGTTTTAAATAAATCTTTTAATTTAAACTTCATTATAGTTGTTATGTATTATGTACAATATGGATAAAAAGAAAACACTGAATAACGCAAAAAATTGATATGATATAAACTTTAACTTACATATTTATTATAACTACATTACAGATGAATATTGAGGAAAGTGAATTTATTATAATCAGACACAATGGTAGAATATATAAGATACATAAAATATCAGAAGAAACTGCAGATAAAGCGTATGATCGTGGATGGTATATTATAAATACCCTAGAATCTAGAGAAGATCTATCTTATATTGAAAAAGAATCTTTGTCACATATTTGGGCAAATGAAAAATATTATGGTATGAAATACAACTAAAATTAATATTTATACTATTTATAGTGTAATCGTAATGACAACTATAATTGGCGGTGGAATAGATCCAAAATATTGGGGTCCATCTGGTTGGAAGATATTACACCGTTTATCATTTATGTTTAGTGATATAGAAGAAGCTCATAATTTTTTTATAAGTTTAGAATATTTATTACCTTGTCCAAAATGTCGCTACAATTATAATAGACATATTTCATCTGTTAAATTTCCAGTAGATCTTCGAGATATTCCTTTATGGGTTTATAAAATTCACAATAAAATAAATAAAACTCGTTCTCCTAGTTATTCAAATATAGTGAAATATTGGGATGCTATCGATAAGACTAAAGTCGACGATAATGAATGGATCTTTATTGAAGCATTGGCTGAAAATTTTCCAAAAAATAATAAGAATAATTATATAAAAAATTTACGTATATTTTTAGAAACATGGGGGAAATATTCAAAAAAACCTATAACATATGATATATTTCATTCAAAGACTAGTTTTAAAAAATGGATTACCGATAATGCTTCATTACATGTAAAATTAAAAATAACAGATTGTAATAATTATTTATGTTCAATGAAATAATTTATTTTTTTCCTTTATTTTTTTTGCCACCACCATAACTGCTAACACTTTGAGCAGAAGATAAATTCTTTTGGATATTATCAATATCAAAACCTCCATTACCTCCTTTCTTTGATTTTCTAGTTCCACGTTTACCACCTTGAACTAGTGGAGATTGTTGAGGTGTTGCTTCTATCTGGGATTGAGATAGAAGTTCAGGCTGGGAAGTAAGTAATTCAGACTGAGTCTGTGGCATCGGTGGTTGCGGCTGTGGCTGTATTGGGGATGACTCTTGTAATTGTTCTGATGCAGGTTTAAGAATATTACCATTAATATCAACTAAATTACCCATTGAATCTAAGTTATCTGCTGCATATGGTATTGGTGTACCGTTTTCATCTATCCATTTTCCATCATATCGAGTAAAACCACCACCTGACTTTACTTTACGACCTCTACGTTTAGTTGTTTTTTTACCACCTGACATATTTAAATCGATTCCTAAAGTAGTATTTTCTTCTAAACCAGCAACTCCTCCTTTTTTCATTTTACGAGATCTTGTTTTTTTACCACCTGCCATTTGAGTTGGTACATCAACTATTTGTTCAGAAATAGATGCTGGAGAATATGCCTTAGCATCTGTGCCTAATAACATGTAAGAATCACCAATTCCACCTGGTAGACTATTATCTCCATTTACACCACCTTTCATCCTTGGTTTTCTTTGTTTTTTCTTTGCTCCGCCATCTTGCGTTTGTGCTTGTGCATCTTCTAATAAGGTATAAGGAGTAGTTACATCTGCAGGCATAGAGTCACCCCCTTTCTTTTTATTTAATTTATTTTTGGCTATTCTTTGTGATGCAATTAAAGCCGCTAGAGTAGTTAATCCAGTTAATGTTGGTTCACCGCCTTTTTTTGCTGGGGACATCATCTATTTAATATTTATAAAAAATTTTAACTTCATTTATATAAATATAAAACTAATGATACAGCCGCAATTGTCATAAAAAAATTTATACAAATTAATCCAATTACATATGGTAACATTCCGGTAAATAACCATTTTAAAAGCGGTTCAACAACTTGTTGTTTCCATTCCGATTTTTCCATTTCTTTACGAATAACTATAGCGATTGCATTAATCAAATCTGACATTTTGCGCGTAAGTATTATCTTTAGAAATCCCTAATTAGGAAATAGAGATATATTGATGATAGTTTTACACAGTCCTAAGAAAAAAACAAAAAATTATGTTTCTAAGATTTCTATTGATAATAAAAATCTTAGTATTAAAATTCCTTTTGCACAATTTATTCATTTACAAGATTTTGAAGGTGGAAAATTATTAAAATGTTGGTTACCAAAAGAATCATCCGCTGTTGAAAAACTGACTGAAATAGATTTACAAGTTTTAAAGAGTGTTATTGAAAATAATACTTTATGGTTTAAAAATAATTTAGATTCATCTAAAATTAATACATTTTTTAGAAATTCGTTTAATGAACATAGAAACACTATAACAGTTTTATTATCTAAATACAAAGAACCAAATATATATCTAAATAATAAAGAAATAGATATAGATTCTGCTGAATTAAATGCTTTAAATTTAAAAGATAAACAATTATATATTGAGTTAGAATCAAATGGTTTATATTTTTATCCACAAAAATTTGGAATTCGTTGGTTAGTAAAAAATCTATATATTACTACAAATAATGATACATCGAATGAAGATTTAATAAATAAAACTGATATTGAAACATACTGGAAAGAAGATCTTGATGAATTAGAAAATAATATAGAAAAAGAATGTATTGAATTACATAATAAAATAGAATCATTGAATAATATCAAGAAGGAACTATTTAATAAATATGAAAAAGCGAAAAATATGTCTGAAATTTCGCCAGAGTGGATAGATATTTTACAAGAAATATCTAAAAAATTTTCAAAATATTACAGTAGTAATTTAGAATAATTTTATCTACAATAGAATATAGATATTACTCATGGCCAAGAAAAATATGTTTGTTCCTCTTGCAATTTTATTAATAGTTATATTATTATCATTCTTAATTGTATCTGGAAATACCAAGAAGGCAACTACCGAAAAGTTTGAAGGAAATGTATTACCAGACTCTCTCCCAATGCCTACTTCAACTGAAAATCCACCAGATTCTTCCATTGCAGCAAAAGGTGATAGTAGCGTAAATTTAAATTTAGCCGGCGATGGTGGACTAGGTAATTTAGTAGCAAGTGATCCTATAGGCAATGAATCTTATAATCCAGTAAAATCAGCCCCAGCTGCTCCGGTAAATTCTTGCTTTCCTCGTGATCGTTTAACGGCAGATGATTTATTACCAAAAGATGCTGCTAATAGTCGGTGGGCACAAATGAATCCAGCAGGTCAAGGTGATATAAGTGACCAAAACTTTTTAACCGCAGGTTACCATGTTGGTATTAATACTACAGGTTCTACTAAGAAAAATGCTAATTTACAATTACGTTCTGAACCACCAAATCCACAAGTTATTGTTAGCCCCTGGATGCAAAGTACTATTGAACCAAGTGATGTATCTAATCGTCGTCCATTAGAAATTGGCGGAGATTACTAGATTATCTCTTACATAATTCCAAGAAGGGATTAAATTATTTATTCTTTTACTATTTTTATAATCATCTAAGTAGTAACGTTTATTTTTATAAAAAAGTGTAATATATTCTCCTTGCATTTTCCACCATGGTTTATCTTCTATTAAAAATTCCTTCTTTGGTATATTTTCCCCTAAAATCTCAAATATTTTTGTAAATAAAATAGAAGTATCCCATTTCTTTCCATCTAAATCCCCTATAATTTTTTTTAGGTTTTCATTTACATTTTTACATTCTATCATTTTCTCTCGAAGATAACATACAAATGATAATCTATAAGAATCATTTGTATTTTCAGGATTTTCCAGTATTATTTCGCTATTGCAATGCCATTCATGAACATCCATTGCAAGAAAATCTCCATTATACAATTGAATAGCAAGTTTATATTGTGGAAATAATATATGACCACCCTTAATATTTTTTGTACAAACTACTAAATTTCCAAAACCTTCTTTATAATCACCTGTATCTTTATGTAAAGCCGTTCGAAAATTATAATTTACAGTTACTGTACTAAATGCTGTATTTTCTATTATAAAATCTTTCACTTGGTCTATTTCAGAAAATTCTTTTTGTTTTTTATAAGCATCTTCAATAGTTTCATTAAAACATGAATCTATTCGTTGAATAAATGAAATGCCTTTTTTATATTTTTCAAAATATTTCTTACTATATGAAGTTAATCGACACGGTCTTTTATGATTTGGACTATCTATATATCCAATTATACTTGAATGAACTGGATTAGTTTTTTCAAATTTAACGCTATTATTCTGACGATTTTTATCACCCGATGCAATTCCTCGATTATTTGTATGTATGTTTTTTGTATCTAAAAAAGAATTTATAGCAATATCACATAATTCAGATGAAATAGCTCCTCTTTTAATTACAGCTAATAAAGTATTATCTGGTTTAAATATTTTAATATTCTCATCATTTTTATTTTCTAAGAAAATCCAATCATCTTCAATATTAAAATATGTTCCACTCTTATCTCTCATTTCTTCATCTGTAAAATGTTTTTTTAGAATAATTGATGACATACTATTATTTGGAATAAAGTCAAACGCACTATATAAGGAAAAGGCAAAAAGAACTATACAAGTAACGCGATGGCGATTGATACATATCACTCATTATTATTATCATCTTTAACAGAATTTTATAAAAATAATCCAAATAATAGAAAAATTTTATACGAAGTCGTTGAAGGAAAATCCATTTTATCTCTAAGAATACTAGATTGGTTCGTAACACATTATTCAAATAAGAATAATATTATTTTCTGGATTAATGAAAATACTAGAGAAATTCTGGAAAAATATCCAGTAAATAATGTGAATCAAAATACACATATTAAAAAATTTAATTTATATGTCGAATATCGTGCTCAATTACAATCTTACACAAAAATGTACTTTGATCCTTTTAGAAGACACGAACGTATAACATTTATTTTAGAACATGATCCATTGGTTTCTATTGTAACAACAGTTGGACAACTAAATTTTTTTAAATGGGCTATACAAAATAATATTTTAACATATGTCGAAAATAATATTCAAGATATTGAAGATGAGATGGCGAAATATCAAAAAGATCTTAAGAATAAAACAAAAAAATCTTTTAAGAAAAATGGAGGAACTAGTAGTACAAGTGTTATTCAAAAAAATACAATTTTAAAAACACCAACTCCTTGTTATATTAAGTTTGATTAATTCAATTCATTAAAAGTAGCTACAATATTATTTTTTAATTCATCTAATGTTGAGTTATTATATATTAAATAATCTGCATCAAGATTATCAATATGATTTTCAGAGTCATGTAATATATTTAAATTATTTCTAATAACTTTAATGACTATTCCTTTTTTCTTATGTATTTGATTAATATCATGAACATATCTTACATCTGGTATTATAATACCTTTACCAAATGGTTTATATATTCTTTCATATCTATTGAATAAACGATCGCTAAAGAAATGATCTCCGTGTAATTTAAAATAAGTAGTTGTCATATTTTGCATGGCTGATCGTGGAGTAATATCATAACGCAAATCTATTTCTTCTTTTTGAGGTCCTTCTAATTGATTATCTGTAAAATCATATAGTTCACGTAAAGCATTTTTTATCGGTTGAGAAAAACGTGAAATTCCATATATATCTGGATATAGATTTTGTATTATTTGCGCAACGGTATCCTTCCCACTTCTTGATCTTCCAAGTAAACCGATTAGAAGTGGTTTCATAAAAAAGAATTTTATTATTAATAATATTTATTTCTTTAAGTTTTTTTTATTTATATATCTCTTTTCACCTTCAACATTAATGTATTTACCATTATTTGGACCAGTATGTAAAGTATAGGTGCCCCCTTTGTAACTAACAGTTGTTATATTATTACCACCTGTTAATGTTGCATTTGTGCTTGCGTTTGCTCCACATGACCCTCCTCCTTTTTTAGTAGTCATCTTATATTTAAAACATATTTTATTTTTAATGATATAAGTAAAAATATTAAATACTCTAAATATATGTATAAATGCAAAAGTATTTTACGTCCTTACAATTTTTTGATATTCGCTAAATATAGGCCAATGGGTAAGAGTAAAAAGAGGTCAATGAATAATGATTTTTGGCATCAAGATGAGAGTGATGACGATTATATATCTGGATCATTATCTTCTTCATTTGGATCAAAATTCCCAGGAGCAGGATCTAGTTCTCCTGGAAGAAAACTTTTAAGCGCCAAAGATTATTATCAACCTCAACCTATAATAAAAGCAAGAAACCCTACTCAAGAAAAATTTTTAAATTTACTCGAAAAAGAAGAGCACCCTATTATTATTGCAACTGGCCCTGCTGGGTGTGGTAAAACTCATTTAGCTAGTTTAATTGGAATGAAAAAATTATATGAAAATACTATAGAAAAAATAATTATTACACGCCCTGCTGTATCTGTTGACGAAGATCATGGATTTCTACCAGGAACATTAGAAGAAAAAATGGATCCGTGGATGAGACCAATTTATAACTCATTTTATCAATATTATTCCCCAAAACAAGTCCAAAATATGATTCTAGACAAAACTATTGAAATATGTCCTCTTGCATTTGCACGTGGTAGAACTTTTGATAACGCATGGATTATTGGTGATGAAATGCAAAATTCTACTCCAACACAAATGCTAATGTTTTTAACACGTATTGGAAAAGACAGTAAAATGATAGTAACTGGCGATTTAGATCAATGTGATTTACTCGGACCAAGTGGATTAGTTGATCTTATGCAAAAAATAAAAAGAAATGAAGAAAAAGGTATTAATTATACTAAAATACAATCTATACAATTCACAGATGAAGATGTTGAAAGACATCCTGTTATAAAAGATATATTGAAATTATATAAATAAATTTCTCTATTATATAATATAATGGAAGCATTCTTAGTATATACTGTATATGAGAAATTTACTAATCCATCATACTCACCATCTAAACCTAAGACGGAGCATTTTACCAATGCTTCACCATCTAAATCTTCTACTTCTGCAATGAGTATCGTTGGCTTAATATTAACTATAATTATATTAATTATATTTGGCGCATGGGCTGCTAAATTAAGCTGGGCAGCAAATTCTCTAGTTGGATGGGGTAATCCAGTTAAAGTATTATTTGCTTTCTTTGCATTTTTAAATGGTATTTCTTATCTATTTGCATATTTAATATATAAAGTAGATTTAGTAAATTATATTAAGAAAACACAACAACCATCTTCTTAATCTAATCATCTAATCATCTAAATATGCATCATTTTCTTCTACAATTATATTTAATTCTTCAGATTCATCTTTGTTTAAAAATTCTAATGTAAATAAATTATTCTTTTTAAAGATTTCATCATTAAAATGAACTCTTACTGGAACAATTACATCTAATAATTGTTTACCAAATTCTTTTTCGCGAGAAGAAATTTGTTTTAATTCAGTCCTAATACGTTTAAGACTTTCTCTACGCGCTTTTTCAAGTCCTTCCCGTCTTTGTTGGGTGTTTTTATTAAAATTTGACCGTGATGCTGCATATACTACACTATTACTAATTGGAAACATTGTTTTACATATATATGAGATTTTTAAATCATTAAATTTTTCATAGGTTTAAAGAATAATAACATTTAGATGTAGATGAATAATAATAGATGTATTTCTAATATTTTAAAAATGAATATAGTTTCATCAAAATTTAATAAAAAAACATCACCTTTACGTGTATGGAAATTTGTTGGTGAAACACAAATACGTATTCTTTTACAAAAAGATAAAAAAAAAGTTGGAAAATGGATGAAAAATGAAATATGCAATTTAGGACCCGCATTTATAAAATTAGGTCAATTTTTATCAACACGTCAAGATCTATTTGGTAAAGAAATTGCAAAAGAATTAACATCTCTTCAAGATGATATTACACCTGTTCTATATGATGATATTGTAAAATCTATTGAAGCTTCTATTGGTAAGCCATTGAATGAAGTGTTTATTGATGTTGAAAAAGAATCAATTGGTTCTGCTTCTATTGGACAAGTTCATAGAGCAAAACTTATAAAAAATAATCGTGAAATTGTTATAAAAATACAAAAACCTAGCGTGGCTGAATTAATTAAAAATGATTTAGAAACACTTGCTAATATGAATAGTATTTTGCTTTTTATGGGAAGCCCAAGAGCTAGTGAATTTAATCAAATGTTAGTAGAATATGAACGTTTCTTATCAGCTGAACTTGATTATACTAAAGAACTTGAAAATATGGTAAAAATGTACAATTTAGTCATAGATTTACCAGTAAAAATACCTCGTGTTTATAAAAATTTAAGTTCAGCATCAATTCTTGTAATGGAATATGTTCCTTCTATCAAAATTACTGATATTCATAAAATACGTGAACAACAATTTAATACACAAGAACTTGCAAATACATTGGTTAATCTATTTTTAGCACAGATTATAGTTAAAGGTTTTGTACATTGTGACCCTCATCCTGGTAATGTTGGAATTTTAGAAGATGGAAAAACAATAGTTCTTTATGATTTTGGTAATGTAATACAATTTTCTAATGATTTCAAAGAAAATTTAAATCAACTGGTATTTTCAGTATATCAAAAAGATGTTGATGAATTTGTTGATCTTATGATTCAATTAGATATATTGTCTATTGAAAGCGATGAAGAAATATCAGAAGTTAAATCTTTTTTTAATTATTTCTTTGCTTATTTAGAATCTCTTAATTTTAAAGCTCTGAAAGCATCAATTGTAGCTAATGATATTCAAGGAAAGTTTCAAGAAAATCTACGTGTCAAACCTGACTTTTTATCACTATTTCGTGTATTTTCTCTTCTTGATGGAACAGCTACAAAACTAGATCCATCTTTTAGTTATATAGATGCACTTGAGCCGTTTATTCAAGATTTAATGAATGATATTAACTTTATAGATTATCGTGCCCGTAAAGATTTACAGAAATTATCATCTTATCCTCGAATGATTCAAAAGTCTGATTCAAATATTATAAGAGTTCAGCAAAAAGTAACTACAATTGGTAATGAATTTCGCACAATGCAGGTATTTATGATGTTATGTATTTGCGTCGAACACTATGATAATATTATTCCATGGTTTTTATTAATGTCATCATTTGTAATTTGGAAAAAAAGTAATGAAGATAAAAAATAATTATTTAACATCTAATTTCTTTATTTAATACTTCACTTATTGTTTCATTTGTTTTTTCAATAGTTTTTGGGTCATTTACATCTATTATAACCGCAATTTCAAATACTCTTAATATACGTGGATCTTCTAATGAGACTTCATACTCTTTTAAAAGTTCTCTTGTTAAAGGGCGGTCATTTCTAAAATCATGGAAATATTTATTGTTATGATTATGAGGTATTGTTCCATTATAATATTTAAGTAACAACCATACTGATATTGGATTCATAGCAGTTGATTCAATTATATTACAGTTTAATGATTGTGCAATAAAAATCATAAATCCTCTAAGTAATTTATTGTATTTTTTTCCAGCATATTTACTATCTGTATTTGAGTTAATTATTATTACACCATTTTCAATTTCAATACCTATACTAGATATACATCCTTTGTGATTAGAAAGACATAAAATTATCATATTTACAGTTGTATTATAACTAACAACCTTACCATTCATATTATAAAGATAATCAATTGATAAATTTAATGATGGGCACGGGCCATGTAATATTTTATTTAGATGTTCCACAACTTCTTTGGCTGCTTTTAAATCTAATGGAGGTTTGCAGTCTTTAAAATTTAATCTAAATATATTTTTCTTTGCCATTGCAGCATATGTTCTTTCTTTTTCTAAAAATTGGACTATGTTTTTATCAATTATTCCATTTATAGATAATAAATGTTTGCCATTTACATATACATATTTGTATTTCTTATTATTTAAAAAATATATAGAACAGTTTTTATCGATATCATGTATTCTATAAACATCTTCGCCATTAATTACGTTTACTTTATGAAAGGTGTATTTATCATCCGAAGTACTCATTATATAAAATAAATAATTTATTCTTAAAATATTCAAGGTTACTTTTCTTTTTTACTTTTTATAGGGTTTTCAAATAATATATATAATTTTTAGAAAATCCGGATTGATCCGGGATTTTTTCTCATAATATTTTTCAGTACTTAAAGTTTATTATCTTATCATAAAATAATGGAAATCCACACATGTTCCGAATGTATTTTTAGTACAATATACCCATCTAATCTTCGTCGGCATTTCAAGAGAAAACATGAGAATAATGAAAGTAATATAGCGGAAAAAGATAACCCGATCACTCCTAAAAATAACCCGATCGCGCTAAAAAATAACCCGATCGCGCTTAAAAGTAACCTATCAGCGCCTAAAGATAACTCATCTATATTACACAAGAATCAATGTAAAAAATGCAATAAAGTATTAACAAGACCAATATATTTAATAAAGCATGAAATAAAATGCAAAGGTAAGATTAATCAATTAGAATGTATGTATTGTAAAGAAGTATTTACTTTTAAAAATGCAAGATATAGACATCAAAAAAAATGTAAAAGTAAAAAAAATAGTGAAATAATAGAAGGAAATATTGTTAATAATACAATAAACAATATAACAAATATAGGAACACAAAATAATAATTGTAATATAATAAATATTGTAAAGTATGATGGATTAGCTACTATTGAATTTGATGATCAACATATAACTGATAAAGATCTTCGGCGTATTTTTCGCGGAGCTTCAACTGAAACACTTCAAGTCTTAATAAAGTATGCGAATAAACTATTACAGAATCCAAAAAATTTATGTGTAAAAAAGAAATATCTAACAAATAGCTATTGTGAAGTTCATAAAGGTGATGGTAAATGGGAGATACAACCGGATAAACAAGTTTTTGGTAAAATAGCACAAGATATATCAATAAGTGCAAATGATAGGTTATATGATACAGATATAGGTACAGATAAAATACGAAGCGACATATTAGAATTAACAACCGTTCCAGTACCAAAAGAAGTGTCTCCTTTGTATAATTCACTGAAATGCAATATACGATCTGAAATAATTAATCAGAATGAAAATAATATTGAAGAATGAGTAAAGTAATGCTGTTATTTTTTTATTTTAATATATAAGTTTTGATACATTTTATATTTATTTGGTATATTATATTTTATATAAATTACATTATAAATCTCTTTATATGTATAATCATTATCTACATTATTATAATAAGCCATTAATATATTTATACTTTTATTATAAGTTATCCTATATTCTTTACGACATGAGTATTCAAGTTCACTTTCTTTATTATATTTAATTCTATTATTATATATTGCAAATAATTTACTTCTTAGTTCATGTGATATAATTAATTTTTTTATATAATTTTGTTTTGTAATTTTACTTAAATATAACCGTGTATCAATCGGTAAAAATGTAATAATATGATTTATTGTATCATTGGGTAACATATGAAGCCTGTTTTCAATCATTTCTTTCTAAAATAAGAGTATACTGTAAATGAGTCTACAAATACTTCTTCGATTTCATCAGAATAATTATTGATTATATTTATAATATTATCTATTGATGAAAAACGAAATAGTATTTTATAATTATTAATATCAATGATATATATTGTTATTTTTAGTGATTTAGATGTATTTGATATAGGTACTAATATAATATACTCATAAGAAAAAATATCAGCATCAGTATTATGATGCGTAGTCTTTATAATGTTAGATTGAATAGTAATATGTCTATCATATAATTTATTTTCAAGATCACATAATATAGGTTTTTTAAGTTTATATATATGATCTCGATTATCAAACTTTCCTTTTGATAAAATAATTCTATGATCAATATCAAGAAAAGAAATAATTATATCTATAATATCACGATGCGTATTTTGTATAAAATAAGCCAATTGTTTATCATACATTTTATATTTAATCACATGAACTAAATATTATCATTTTTTAGTCTCAAAGAACTAAATTATAATTAGTATATTAATTATAACTTACAAAAATAAAGACACCTCAAGAGGGGGTCGAACCCTCGACCACTAGGTTAAAAGCCTAGCGCTCTACCACTGAGCTATTGAAGTGGAAGAAGAATTTCTTCTTACTCTATTATAACATTTTTTCTTTATATAAATTTGAGTGTTTAAGAAAAAAGAAAAAGAAAATTTGATTATATCATTTAAGATTATATTAATATATATTAATAGTTTATTATTTTTAAGTTATGCATAGATTACAATCTCTACATAATAAAACTAAAGATGTAGCTGATGAAGAGCTTCCATACAATCCATCAAATATACTTATTCAAAGTGATGATCTTAGCGAATTTTTTAAAAATCACGGATTAACTGATATTCAGTTTAATAATATTAATTTATATCGAAATGCATTCGTACATAGATCTTATTGTACAATGAAGAATGATGATTTTACAAGCGGAAATGAACGTTGTCCAGATGATTGTATACCTCTTCAAGAAATGAGTTATGAACGACTTGAGTTTTTAGGAGATGCAATTCTTGGAATGATAGTAGCTAGGTATTTATATGAAAGATATCCTGATCAAAATGAAGGATTTTTATCACGCCTTCGTACAAAGATTGTAAATGGAAAAATGTTAGGAGATTTAGCAGAAAAAATTGGATTTCCTAAGTTTGCAATAATTTCAAAGCAAATTGAAGAATCTCAAGGACGTACAAATTATAAAATTATGGAAGATATTTTTGAAGCATTTATAGGAGCAATTTATATTGATTTTCAGTATGAAAACGATGCTGTTAAAATGCCAAAACATATTTCAATATTACCATTAACAGGTGCAGGATATTATGTAGTTGAGCAATGGGTAATTACTGTAATGGAAAAATATATTGATTTTGCTGAACTTATTCAACTCAAAACAAATTTTAAAGATATGCTTGTTAGGTATATGCAGTATACTTTTCAAGACGCGCCTCGTTTCTTTGAGATTTCAGTTGAAATTAATAAAAATAAGAAAATATTTAGATATTGTGTAAAAGATAAGGCAGGGGCAGTACTTGGAACAGCAAAAGGTCAGTCAAAAAAAGATGCTGAAAATAATTCAGCGAAAGAAGCTTTACTATATTATGGTCAAAATATTGAGTAAAATAACTTAAAGCTAATTATATAGAATTCTTTAGATTTTTATGGATAATAAATTTTTATATTTTTTTCAAGGAGGTGAAGTAGTTGGTGAAATTAGCAAAAAAGAATTATCTAATCAATCAAATACAAATACCTTAATAAATAACCCCGAAGATGTTGATTTAGAAGAAAAAATTAAAAAAATATGTTTTAAAGATACTTCAACATATAAAAAAGTTAAAAATATAGAAGATACAAAATTATCAGATGTAGTATCAACAATTAATTATTCATCTAGTAGTTCTCAAAAAACTAGAATACTCTTATGCGGTACTTATCCAATTGGTCAATCAAATGGATATAGTCGGGTTGTATATTATATTGCAAAACATTTAGGAATTGAAAAATATAATGATATTCAACTTACAATTTATGGATTTCAGAATTTTAGACAAACTGCAGGAAGTGAAGAACGGAATGAGATTCCTTCTTCAGTTATATTACACGATGCTCTTGCAACTGAAAATCCAAAAAGAGGAGGATTTGGTGAAAAAGAAATTGGAATATTTTTACGCAAAAATCCACAAGATATTATTATCATATTCAATGATCCTATTATAACATCTGGATTAACACAAACTATAGTTCAAGAATTTTCAAACGAAGAAAGAAAGAAATTCTTACTAGTTTCTTATATGGATCAAGTATATCCTTACCAGAAACCAGAGTATATAAATATAATTAATACTTATTTTAATGCTGTAATTACATTTACACCTTATTGGAAACAAATGGTTCGAAAACTTGGTCTTAGAAAAGATATGCCATGTTATATGTTTCCGCATGGTTTTGACCATAATTTATATTATCCAATTCCAAGAGATTTAGCAAGATTATACTATAATATACCACAAAATGCTTTTGTAATTCTAAATTTAAATCGTAATCAACCACGTAAAAGATGGGACTTAACAATCATGGCATTTGCAGAAGTAATTGAAAATTATTATAAATTATTAAATGCTACTCCAGAAGAACAACGAAATACTATTCGACCAGTACGTTTAATGATAGGTTCTGTATTAGATGGATCATGGAGTTTACTGGAAATTTTAAAACATGAACTTATGTTACGAAATGTGCCTTACGAGTTTGGCAGAGAATGTATCGTGGCTGTTTCAAATCCACAACAATTGTCAGATCGTGATATAAATGTTATGTATAATGCATGTGATATTGGATTAAATACATGTGAAGGTGAAGGTTTTGGTTTATGCCAATTGGAACATATGGGGGTTGGTTCTCCCCAAGTATGTCTAAAAATAGGGGGTCTTCAAGATTTTTTAAATGAAAATAATTCAATAGTTATTGAGCCAACTGTTCGTTATTTTATAGATAAACAAAGAGATGGTATAGGAGGGGTTGCTGAAATAGCAGGTTCTCAGCATTTTGCTACAGCAATTTGGAAATATTATGAAAATCCTGATTTAGTTAAAAAACATTCTAAAGAAGGTCGCAAAGAAATTTTACAACATTATAAATGGAATGTACTCGTTGAACATTTTCATAATGTATTAAATGATATTTGGAATAAACGTAATAATAATTAGTTTTTTGATTTTCTATATCGTAAATAGGGAGAAGGTAAATCGGAATGCAAAGACATACTAGTTCAACAATGGAAGCGGAGATTACTTCTGCTTTTCAGAAAGGTTTAATTAAAACTTCAGAGGTTGAAGTCCGTTTTTCTGTAAATAATAGTAATGAATACGATGCATTTCTGAAAAATATAAAGAAACGTTATAAAGGAAGAAAGTTTATTTCAAAAAAAATCTTAGATTTAAATTATAAGTCATTTCGTGTAAGTATAAATGATGAAAAAAATATAAATGTTTTCTTGAATTCTAAAGAAAATGCAGATACTCCAGGTATTGATTTATTTAAACGTCTACTTGATACTCCTTCTATAAAAGTTATTGAAAAAGTAAAAGATAAAATACGAACGATAGATCTTAAAAATGGTTTAGTATTAAATTTTACAAACGAAATACCTATAAGTGATGAGAATATCAAAGCCATAAAGGCAATAAAGCAAACAAATAATGCTATAATGTTTAGATATAAGGAACGTAATTCATTATACGTATCATTTGATGCACCAACCGGTGTAAGTATAAAATTAGATATTACTATTGCTACATCTGGTAAAAATATTGATGAGTTAAATAGAAATAAAAAGAATAGCAAGCATACTTATGAATTCGAAATCGAAGTTACTACCAGTAAAGATGTACGCCCTTTGCCTGAATATATGATTGAAAGATTTATTCAAGAAATAAAAATAATGATAGAAGAAATTACTACTATTACAAAATCTGAAGTAAAAAAAAAATTAGTTGTGGCATCTGAGTCTCGTGATATCGATTCAAATTCAAGTGATACCAGTTTAAGCAGTCGATTATCTAGTTCATCTTCTAGTTCTAAAAAACTCAGAGAAAAAGTGAAAACCGATGAAATTACTCCAAAAAAATGGAAACTTTCAAACCGCCAAGGTTTCTATGACTGGATGTATAATACTTTTAATACTGATAAATATGTTCCCAGTGAAACAGCAAGCGATGATATATCATTATTTCCACATCAAAAATTAATTCGTGATTTTATGAATATATCAAGTCCTTATCGTGGCATTATTTTACTTCATGGTCTTGGTACCGGAAAATCATTTTCATCTATTGCAGCGGCAGAAGCATTTGTAAAAAATCGTAAAAAAGTTATTGTTATGGTACCTGCATCTCTTGAAACAAATTATAGAGATGAAATAATGCGTCTTTCAACAATTGGAAATCCATCAAAAAAAATGTGGAGCTTAATGCGTGTAAATCCAAAAAGAGATATGGGTATGCTTTTTGACTTATTACAAATAAATACTGATTTTGTTATAAAAAATGCAAAAAAAGATGAAGCCTTGATATGGATACCAACTACACTTTATGAATCTGCTTTTATAAATGATACACCAATTCCACTTGTTGACGGTAAACATAATTTAGAATGGAGTAATATGAATGAATCTGAACACGAAATGGCTAAAGAAACAATTAAGCACCTTCTAGATACTAGATATTTCTTTATTCGATATAATGGCATTTCTACTGCTGAATTAAATAAATTAGGGTCTCAATTCTTTAAAGATGCTTTTATTGTAATTGATGAGGCTCATAACTTTATAAGTAGAGTAGTAAATGGAGGACCACAATCGATTGCAAGGCGTATATATAATTATATAATGGATTCTAATACTTCAAAAATTGCGCTTTTAACAGGTACTCCTATAATTAATCATCCATTTGAATTGAGTATGTTATTAAATTTAGCACGGGGTTATATGATTTCAAATGAATTGTCATTAACAAGTAAGACTGATAAACTATTATCATCTTCAGAGATTCAAGAATTATTAGAAAATAGTAAAGCTGCACCATATATAGACCAATGGACATATTATGAAACAAGTAATAGTTTGCAAGTAACATTATTACCTATAGAATATATAAACTATATAGATAATGATGGAAATATATTTGTTCAAAAAAGACCTGAGGCAAAAATGAAAAAATATCCACCAAGTAAAGTGCTTGAGATTATAAAGAATGATTTAGAAAAACACGGGTTATCAAGTAAATCAAAAGTGAATAAATTGTTTGCCCTTCCAAATACTCGTAAAGATTTTGAAGCCTTCTTTATTGATCAATATGATATCGATAATCCAAAAGTAAAAAACTTAGATCTCTTTGCGCGCCGATCCATGGGTTTAGTAAGTTATTATAGAAGTGCTGGTGAAAAATACTTTCCCACAGTACTTCCTAGAATAATTGAGAGTGTAAATATGTGCGATACACAATTTAGCACATATGTTGAAGCACGTGATAAAGAACGAAAAATGGAGTCATCTAGTAAAAGAGCAGGTAGAGGAGTTTTAGGCGCAAAATCTACAGTATATCGAGCATTTAGTCGTATGTCATGTAATTTTGTATTTCCAAGTGAAATTAATCGGGTATTTCCAAATGATATTCGCAGTGCAATGAAGAGAGAAATTGAGATAATAGATGAAAATGAAGAAAAAGAAGCCGATGATTTGGAACTAGAATCAGATGAAACTAAAGTAAAGAAAGCAAATGCTAAAGCAAAGAAAGAAGTAGATAAACGATATGAAGAACATATGGAAAATATAATGAAAAAATTAGACCAGAATGGAGATAAATATTTAGCATTAGATCAATTACAGAATAATTATAGTTCAAAGTTAGCAAAAATATATGAACATATTGAAAGTTCTTTAGGCAAAATACTGTTATATTCTCAATTTAGATCAATTGAAGGTATTGGTGTTACATCATTAATGTTAAAACACCATGGATATGTTGAAGTAAAACTAGAACATAGCACAAAGACTAAAGATTGGAGTATTGTAAATGCAGAGGAAGTTTTAGATCCTAAATATAATGGCAAACGATATGTCGTTTTTGATGTAGATCGACATAAAACTAAAATTCTATTACAATTATACAATGCTTTCTTACAAGAAGATAGTCTTCCGCAAGGAATTGTGGAACAATTAAAACCTTTATTTGAAGATACTTCATCTACTGATTCATTAAAGAAGAACTTGCGCGGCGAATTTATTAAATTACTGATGATTACACAATCTGGCGCCGAAGGTATATCTCTTAAAAATGTTCGTCGTGTTTTAATTATGGAACCCTTTTGGAATATGGTTCGAATGGATCAAATTGTTGGACGTGCTGTGAGAACTGGAAGTCATGAAGAATTGCCATTAGCTGAAAGAATAGTAGAGGTATATATATACACGGCTGTATTTACTGATAAACAATTACGAGATAACTTTACATTACGTCGTTTAGATAATAGTGTTACGTCAGATACTCATATTATTCAAATAGCAAAGAAAAAAGATGCATTAAATCAAATATTTATATCATCATTGAAGTCAACATCAATTGATTGTAGAAATAATGCAGGTGCAAATCAGCCTTTAAAACAAATTCCTCCATTTTCATGCTATTCTTTCCCAATACCTTCTAAACCAAATAGTTATTCTTATACTCCTTCACTTGAATTTGATAGTATTAAAAGTTTAGAATCAAGATTAGTTAAAAATAATAAAGTACGTGGTAAAGTCGTTACTTTTGCAGATGATCTTGATCAAAATAAACAAAAATATGTTCAAATTGATAAGTATCCAACATCTTTATTTGACTATAATGCTTATAAGAATGCAGGTGTATTAGTTGAGGTTAAAAAATAAATTATTCCAATCTTCTGGGCGTTTTTCAATAGGATATTCTTTAAACTTATTACCAGTAATATAACATGTCCCTGTCTTTATACATTCTAATATATTTTTTTTATCTTTTATTTTATTTTGATTTAATTCCATATGAGAAAAACTTTCTATTTTACGAACAATATCTTCTATATTCATAAAGTAACTGCAATGCCATCCTGCATTTTTTAATCCTTTAGATAAATATATATTATCTCTCATATATGCAGTTTCATTCTTTTGAAATCCTATATCATTTACTACAAATGCTTCTTGATTATAATATTCAGGACAATCCCAATACCAATAAAAATTATAACAAATTATATCCATTTTTAAAGAATGTGGTTCATAAAATAAAGGATAGTGATAATTTGTTATTAAATATTTTAAATTACGAACAGGTATTTCATCTGCATCGCAGCAAAAAACAATATATTTTTTATTTTTATATTTTTCAATAATAAAATTGCGAGAATAGTTACGTTGATAATCTTCATTAAACCATGGAATATAAAAACTGTAGCTATACTGATATTTTTTAAATGCTGTCTTAATGAATAGCGAAGTAGTTTTTTTAATATTTAACCATTGTTCCAGTTGTTTATTAGTTATTTTTGGAAAACTATCAATGATCAAAAATGTAATTTTATGAATATATGGCTCAAATATATCTCGATATTTTTCAATATATAATTCTTGTTTTATATTTCCTGAAAAAGTATATCGAGCTTCTGTAATGAAAAATTCATCAACAAAATCATTCATATATTTTAAACGAAATTCAACAATTGGTTCTCCATTATATATAAAGTTATCAATAATATAAGGTTTTACCTCCATTATCTATAATTTATTTGATTTTTAATTATTGAATATTTTTTCGCAAAGATCTAAAATAAATCCATTTATAGAATATAATATTAAATTATTTATAATCATAATGACATCAAAGTCAAATGTAACCATAACAATTGATTATCGAGAAACAAAATTATATGAATCTATTATTAAATATGAAGCTACTAATGAAAATATTAAATATGGAAATTTAGAAATTGGTGACATTGTTATTAATTGTACTGAACCTCAATTTAATTTAATTTTTGAAAGAAAAACAGAAGTTGATTTAGCTGCATCAATTAAAGATGGACGATACAAAGAACAAAAATATAGAATGTTAAATACAAATCCATCACATAACTGTACATATATAATAGAAGGTGATGTGTTTGGAGGAATTGGAAAACGAGACGACGATAATAGCATTCATTATGGTATTACTGATTCTACTTATAAAGGAGCCATAATACATACATTATATCGTGATAAAATGCATGTATTATTTTCAAAGAACACAGATGAAACAGCGCAAATTATTTTACAAATATATTATAAATGTATTAATAATTCTTCTAATTTTGCACTTTCAAATACAAATACAGATACTGCAAGAGAAAGTAATGAGTATATATATCATGTCAAGGCAAAAACAAGAAAAATAGAAAATTTAACAAAAGATACCTGTTATATATTACAATTATGCCAAATACCTGGAATATCACAAAAAATAGCCATGGAGATATCAAAAATATATATTAATATGAAAGAATTAATATATGCACTTTATAATTGTCCTGAAGAACATAGAGTGCATTTAATTTCAAAAATACCAATGATTGGATCAAAGAAAGCAAAGATAATTGTAGATTATCTTATTTAGATTGATTTAATTTTAGTTCTTCAATTGTTCTTTCTAATTGTATTATTTTTGCATTAAGTTTATTAATAGCTTCAACAAAAATACCAGCCATATTACCATATGATATTGTAAGTAATTTTTGATCATTCTGACTTATTACTTCAGGCAATACTTCTTGTACATCTTGTGCAATTAAACCAGATTCTCTTGCATTATTATCAATACGATTATAAGTATAACCTGTTAATTTTCCTATTTTTTCTAATGGATCACTAATCTGTTCAAGATTTATTTTTATAGATCTATCAGAGAGTGTACCTGCTCCTGCACTATATATTTTACCATTTATTGTGAGATCTTTTGCAAAATGACCTGTACCATTTACATCTAAATTATATTGCGGATTTGCTGTTCCTATACCTACATTACCTGTGGTATTGTAATATATTGCACTATTATAATTTGTATATTGAAAAGGCAATGGTGAAGATGAATAACCAATTGTTCTGCCATATTGATCTAAGGTTAAAATTGGATATGAATTACCAGCTGATGCGGGAACATATGAAGAATATGTATACCCAGAAGCAAGAGAAGTAGGAGTAGGTAGTGCGGTTGGCAATACATTAGGAGGAAATGTGTTGTTTGTTATTTGAGAAGCATCTATATTTGTAATTTTGTTACCATCGCCATTGAAACTAGTACTACGTGTTGCACCATTTATATCAAGCGCATATGTAAATTGACCATTAGTAATATCACTACTAATATTTTTATTTATGAAAACACATCCTGTATTTGGATTAGTAGCATAGTTGCGAGGTGTATATATTGAAAATATAGAAGAAGATGTATTATCTGTAGTATTTGATGCTGAAAAACTAGTAAGAGGTAATGGTGTACCTGAAACGATTTGTCTATTAATATTAAGTGTAGATGTATTATTTTTTCCAACAGAAGAAGTATCATAAATATCTATATTTTGCGTTGATAGTGTACTTATAGTTGTTACTTGATTGCCACCATCTGATGTAATAGATGCACATTTAATTGCACCAGTACATCGTATATTGTCAACATTAATTGTTACACCAGTATAATTAGATGAATGGGTTTCGCCATCTACATATAATCTAACTGATCCTGGATTTATAGTTAATGGTGCCGCTCCGATATAAAATGTTGGTGCTGAAGTATATGTATAATAATAATCATTATTTTTTACATTCGAATATGAAAATGGAGTATATGAAATATTATTATTTTGTAACGATACTGATGAAGCATAATTGATTCTTCCATAGGAATCGACATTTATATATGGATAAGAATTAGATGGAGTTCCAAAATAAGTAGATATAGATGGTAAATTTGGAAGTATAGGTAAACGAGAAGAATATAATGTTCCTGAAGTAATATAACTTGCATTAATTACAGTAATATTTGAACCTGGTCCAGAGAATCCAATACCATTTGCAGTTATTTGTTGCTGAGCAGTTATTTGTGTGGCACATTCTATATCAGTAGTTGTGTATATACTTTTTGTTTGAGCATCTCCATTAATATATAATTTATAATCTGTGCTTGCATAATTTGTATTTATTCTTATATATCCTTTATTAGCAACGCTATCAATTTTAAAAATATCATACAATGGTTGTTGTAATTGACATCTTAAAACAGACCCATCTACTGTATTATTCTGTAAAAATCTAGAATTACCATATAAATCTAGAGAATACGCCGGTAATAATGTTCCAATACCTATTGAATTTGTACTAGTAATTAATAAATTGCCGTTTAAATTAATATTAGAATTAAAAGTAGAAATGCTATATACATTCAGTGTATTTTCCAATTTTAAGTTACTTGTGAAACGCCCTGTTCCATTCACATCTAAAGAATATGCAGGAGCGGAAGTATTTATACCAATATAACTATTACTTCCAGAAAGTATAATATTAGAATAGAAAGTAGAAACGTTAGATACATTCAGTGTGTTTTCTAGTTTTAAATTACTTGTGAAATGGCCTGTTCCATTCACATCTAAAGAATATGCAGGAGCGGAAGTATTTATACCAATATAACTATTCTTTCCAGAAAGTATAATATTAGAATAAAATGTTGAAATATTAGATACACTAAGTGTGTTTTCTAGTTTTAAATTACTTGTAAAGTGACCAGTGCCATATACATCTAAAGAATATGCAGGAGCGGAAGTATTTATACCAATATAACTATTACTTCCAGAAAGGATAATATTAGAATAGAAAGTAGAAATATTAGATACATTAAGTGTACTTTCCAATGTTAAATTACTTGTGAAATGTCCAGTTCCATTCACGTCTAAAGAGTATGCAGGAGCGGAAGTATTTATACCAATATAACTATTACTTCCAGAAAGGATTATATTAGAATAGAAAGTAGAAATGTTAGATACATTCAGTGTGTTTTCTAGTTTTAAGTTACTTGTAAAATGACCAGTACCATATACATCTAAAGAATATGCAGGAGAGGAAGTATTTATACCAATATAACTATTCTTTCCAGAAAGGATAATATTTGAATAGAAAGTTGAAATATTAGATACATTCAGTGTGTTTTCTAGTTTTAAGTTACTTGTAAAATGACCAGTACCATATACGTCTAAAGAATATGCAGGAGCAGAAGTATTTATACCAATATAACTATTATTTCCAGAAAGTATAATATTAGAATAAAAAGTTGAAATGTTAGATACATTCAGTGTATTTTCTAGTTTTAAATTACTTGTAAAATGACCAGTACCATATACATCTAAAGAGTATGCAGGAGCGGAAGTATTTATGCCAATATAACTATTACTTCCAGAAAGTATAATATTAGAATAGAACGTAGAGATATTAGATACATTTAGTGTGTTTTCTAGTTTTAAGTTACTTGTGAAATGCCCAGTGCCATTCACATCTAAAGAATATGCAGGAGCAGAAGTATTTATACCAATATAACTATTACTTCCATAAAGTATAATATTAGAATAAAATGTTGAAATGTTAGATACATTTAGTGTGTTTTCTAGTTTTAAGTTACTTGTAAAATGACCTGTTCCATTCACATCTAAAGAGTATGCAGGAGAGGAAGTGTTTATACCAATATAACTATTACTTCCAGAAAGGATTATATTAGAATAGAAAGTTGAAATGTTAGATACATTCAGTGTATTTTCTAGTTTTAAATTACTTGTGAAATGTCCAGTTCCATTCACGTCTAAAGAATATGCAGGAGAGGAAGTGTTTATACCAATATAACTATTACTTCCAGAAAGGATTATATTAGAATAGAAAGTTGAAATGTTAGATACATTCAGTGTATTTTCTAGTTTTAAATTACTTGTAAAATGACCAGTGCCATTCACATCTAAAGAATATGCAGGAGCAGAAGTATTTATACCAATATAAGTATTCTTTCCAGAAAGGATTATATTAGAATAGAACGTAGAAATATTAGATACATTGAGTGTATTTTCCAATTTTAAATTACTTGTGAAATGCCCGGTTCCATTCACATCTAAAGAATATGCAGGAGCGGAAGTATTTATACCAATATAATTATTACTTCCAGAAAGGATTATATTAGAATAGAAAGTAGAAATATTAGATACATTAAGCGTACTTTCCAATATTAAATTACTTGTAAAATGTCCAGTGCCATTTATATCCAAATTATATAATGGATTTTTATTATTAATACCTAAATTTGAAGTAACCAATAATCCGATATCTATTAAAACATTACTTGTAAAATGACCACTTCCAGTAACATCTAGAGCATATGAAGTACCTGCAATATAATTAGCAAAATCTGGTTTTTTAATTGAAAAAGGTGATATTACTATATTATTTGCTGTTAATTGAGTATCACAATCTATATCAGTAGTAGTTCTTAAACTTTTTGGCAGAACATCATTTGGATTCGGTCCTGCAATAAAAACTCTGTATTCATTATAATTTGGACAATTTGAATTTATTTTTATTGTTGGACCTATATTTGTTGGATTATCTATTCTGAAAGCATCGTTTTTAATTCCAGTTTCAGTGAAACGAACTAGTGGAGTAGATGCATTATAAGGTTGTTCTATATATAATAATGCATTTGTAGAATTATTATTTAATGTCGAAGATATTATACTTATATTAGAATAAAAAGTGGAAATATTAGTTACACTTAATTTATTTTCTAGTTTCAGGTTATCTGTAAAATGACCAGTACCATATACATCTAAAGAATACGTAGGAACAGAAGTATTTATACCAATATAACTATTATTTCCAGAAAGAATTATATTAGAATTGAAAGTAGAAATGTTAGATACATTCAGTGTGTTTTCTAATTTTAAATTACTTGTAAAATGACCAGTACCATATACATCTAAAGAATATGCAGGAGCGGAAGTATTTATACCAATATAACTATTACTTCCAGAAAGTATTATATTAGAATTAAAAGTAGAAATATTAGATACGTTTAGTTTATTTTCTAGTTTCAGATTATCTGTAAAATGACCAGTACCATATACATCTAAATAGTATGCAGGAGCAGAAGTATTGATACCAATATAACTATTACTTCCAGATAGTATAATATTAGAATAGAAAGTAGAAATGTCAGATACATTCAGTGTGTTTTCTAATTTTAAATTACTTGTAAAATGACCAGTACCATATACATCTAAAGAATATGCAGGAGAGGAAGTATTTATACCAATATAACTATTCTTTCCAGAAAGGATAATATTTGAATAGAAAGTTGAAATATTAGATACATTTAGTTTATTTTCTAGTTTCATATTATCTGTAAAATGTCCAGTTCCATTCACGTCTAAAGAATATGCAGGAGCCGAAGTACCAATGCCAATATTACCATTTGTTACTAATAAATTACCATTTTGAAGAGAAATATTAGAATAAAAAGTTGAAATATTAGATACATTTAGTTTATTTTCTAGTTTCAGATTATCTGTAAAGTGACCAGTACCATATACATCTAAAGAATATGCAGGAGCGGAAGTATTTATACCAATATAACTATTA
>Ga0214192_1000117_pt1 | contig 45728 bp, 31 predicted proteins | sample TroBogEpilimnion_44_FD_153030 | JGI IMG/M metagenome (GOLD analysis project Ga0214192, IMG submission 153030) | Freshwater microbial communities from Trout Bog Lake, WI - 29JUL2008 epilimnion | ecosystem: Environmental > Aquatic > Freshwater > Lake > Epilimnion/Euphotic zone | place: Trout Bog... | reverse complement strand
TATTAAAAACTGCATTAGTATTAGAACTTGGAAAAGCATAATTTGCGTTAAATATTCCTCCGTAAGGAACAGCATGTCTAGTTGGGGATAATGAATCTCTGTTAGGGTAAACCGCAGCATTAGGAGAATAAGTTCCTAATGATGTAATACCTGCAGTTGCTCCAAAAGCATAATACTGATATTCATAAATACCAACAGGATAGTTATAAGAACTTCCTATATAGTCAATAGCTAATTGATTTGCTGAATTTGCATTTGTTGCAGCTGTTCCATAAAAAGGATATGAACCGCTTAATCCGCTAGGAACAGTTCCTCCTGCAATAGTATAGCCTGGTGTCCATAATTCTTGCCCAAATTCAACTTCATTATAAATATTTTTACCAAATATATGTAATCTTGTTCTTGGGTATAAGTTATGAATACCAACACCTGTATTAGCATTAGTTCCTATTGAAGATACTGGTGCAAAAAGGTTTAGCGGAGACAGAGAAATTTGGAATTCTTTATGAAAAAAGTTTGCGCCGTTTTTACCAATTGAATTAGCATTTAAGAAAGGCGCTGAACCTAAATGCATTGTGTTAACACCTGGAGTAAACCAAGATTCTGTTCTTATTGCATTAGTAAAATTGTTTAATCCTGTTAATTGATTAACTATGTTATTTTGAGGAATTACGTTTTCTTTAGTAGTTGGAACTATATTTCCTAAAAGAATATCTGATACAGCTTGATTATTTACATTATCAATTTGTCCACTAAAAGCTGCAACGCTATAAACTTTAGTAGGTAATGTTGAATAAAGACCAGTTCCCGTGCCTCCTTCTGTGTAAACATATGTAGGATCGTAATCTCTAGAATACTTTTTAGCGTGTACGTGGAATTTAGCAATAGGTTCTAACGGACCTTCATCAACGCCGCCTGTTACTCCAACAAAAGTACCAATACCTATGTTTCTGAAAGGAGATACATAGAGTGAAGGCAAACTATTATGTTGATTGGTATTAGGATTAATGTCTGCATTAGTAATTGTACCCTGAGGAGTTTTCCCAATTACTTTAAATTGTGATGTATAAAAAATTAATTCTGATAAGAAATAAGAACCCAGCGTACCAACACCCCCTCCAGATGCAAATGAAGATTGGAATCTTCTTCCTCTTTCCATCATACCCGCAACTCTAACATAATTATTATCGCCAGGATTTGTTGTTAAGAATTGTGAATTACTTAATACAGATGATCCGTACCACGTGTTTCTTGTCAACATGCCAGCAGTACCAGAACTTGTATCATGTGTACCTCCAGTAGTTCCATAAGGAACACCATCGCCTAAGCCATATTCCCAAGTATATGTTCCTGTTGCTCCTGATATTGCTTTACCGTTTATAGCTGATACGTATCCCTGATATGTATTATACTTATTAGTATTACTTGTATTACTTTCATCATAATATTGTAATCCTCCAATAACTGTTCTGTAATCACTTGACAGTTTCATATCAACAGGAAGTGAACAAACATATTGGTTTGAAGCAATAATTCTTCTAAAGTCAAGTATAAGTTCTCCAAAGTTTAATGTAGCCGCACTATCTAATGAATTAGTTGGTGTCCAAGAAACCATTGGATCTGGAGCATATCTTGATGAAAATAAATGTAAAGTTTTAGATACATTATTATCATTTAACGTACCGTATGAATATGGAGAATTTGGTTGACTGTTTTCTGGGTTATATTTAGTTTCAGTATCTGTAAACATATAAATACCCAAAGTACCATAAGTTCCGTTATTAACTGTATCTCCTTCGTTTCTATGAGATAAAAATAATAAAGGAGTATATTGGTCAAGTGTTACTTCATATTGTGGTTTAGTCCAATAATTTAAAGGGTTAATTGGAAACGGATTGCCATTTGCATCAACAGGATATGTTAATGAATTTGGAAATTCATTTGCACTAAGAGTAGGTGAACTCATTGTAGCAGGACCGGTGTAACCTCTTGCAGTAATATTGCTTTGGTAAGATAGTCCATCAATACTTAATTTAAAAAGTAAACGATCTACACCTGAATTATATCTACCAGGTTGTGGATCAATTGCGCCTGGACCTAATCCCCATTTTCCAATTTCGCTTGTTGTTAATGAGCCATCACCTACGTTATTTGTTGCATCATTACCTGAAGTAATCCAAACAGAACCATATTTTGATACAAGTCTTGCATTAGCAACCGTTAAAGGACTTGTTGTGTTATTAGTATAAGGTCCTTGTGGGTAAGGTCCAGTACTTCCTGTTCCTGTAGACTTTAAATATGTTGTATAGTCTTCAATCCAAACTTGTCCTGAGCCTACAGAATTAGTATCTGCAGCAGGATAAAAATACCATCCTTCACCTGCATAAAATCCTGGTTCGCCTGGTACAGGCGGCATTGAAGCATCACCAAGATTAGGATAGCTATATCCTGCATCAGCTGCATTTTTATATGGGTTACCTGTTTCATATAAAGGAGAGTCTCCTGCGCCATCAATATCAGGCGAAGTTAAATACTTCCAATAACCATTATTTGTATGATCTATAAAGATTTGCCCTGCATCAGGTGTTGTTCCTGTGCCTCCTATTCCTGTTAAACCACCTCCATAATAATTTAATAGCCAATCGTATGAAGATAAAGGCCAAGGACCTACTTTTCCATACGGAGGTAGTGTATCAACAGATGGCCCAATAGTTAGAGAACTAACATGAGTAGCTGCAAATGGGATTATTCCTAAGATTGTTCCAGTAGGGCCTTGAGCTCCTGTAAAACCAATAGGCCCCATTTTCCCAGGTAAACCAGGTATACCTTGAGCTCCTCGAATACCTTGCGGTCCGCCATTTGACGTTGATAATGTTTGAAAATTTTGATTTAATTTAGCAATGATAGTTGCTAAACTATCACTTTCAAGTAATTGCTTAAGTGTTAGCATCCGTATAGTATTTTTATTCTTTAATGTATATATTCAAGATCATATCCTATTCACCGTAGAAGATACAGAAAAACCTGATGGTACTTTAGTATCAAGAGTTTTTGTGATCTTATATACAAAATCTGTAACTTTTGTTACAGTACAATCTTTATCAATTTTATAGCCTGCAGATTGTTTATCAGCAGCGGATAATTCTATCGAAACTAATTGAATTCCTTCTTTGTTTAAAACCCATAGATTAATTTCTGAGATTTCATAGAGATTAATTATATTCTTATTAAAGTAATTAGTTTTTAAAGCATCAATTTCAACTTGAGACAAATTATTTAAAGCAGGTACTCCAGGGGAATATAGAGGCAGTTTATCAAATTCGTTAACGTAATTACCGCTATTAATATCTTCTAAAAGTTGTCTTAGGAGTCTTGCTCCTAAATCTATATTAATTGTTAAGACAGATTTATTGGAGTTAGGTAATTGTTGATTAGCTGAAGCTGTATTTGTTATAAGATTATTAACACCAATTGATGATGCTGGCGATAATAAAGAATATGTAACTTCAGTATTTGTAAAAGTATCAAATGTAAATGATTTAGGAACATTCATTGCTTTTGACGCTAAAAACGATTTTGTTTCTTGCATTTCTGCAATACCGTTAACTGATGTATAATCTTTAATAGTTGTATAGTTTCTATAAAAATCAGCATCCCAAGAACTATTTAAGGCAAATGAAGTTATAGATGTTACAGCAACTTCATTAACAAGAGGGTATAAACTTTTATAAGCAGAATCTCTAGAAATTTTTAAAACTTCACCACCTGTTGCTACTTTGTTAATTCCATAATTTCTTAATAAACCTGAAAGAGAATAACTTGTATTAATGTGTGTATTACTTAACAAGAAATCTTTTTCATAATGATATGAAAAATCATCAGATTCTCTCACCCAGAAAGATATAATGTCTCTCGACTTTGGTTCATAAAATCCACGATGTCTTAACATATATTCCTGTGTGTTAGTGTTTACTAAGTTATAACCTATTAATGAAGAGTTAATGTATTCTTGTGGTTTATCAGTATCTTCGGCATAATGTAATATTCCTTTTTTAATTATTGAGTCGGGTGAAACAAATCTTATGTAAAAATCGCTAGCAGGAATTTTTTCATTATTAACAACTTTAAAATATTGAATAGCAGGACTTCCTGAATTAACAAGACTTTGTATGTTACCCATTGTTAAATAATTTTGTATTGAAACAAAACCACTTGTTCCTCCTCCTATTGCATAAGTTTCTTTTTCATCACTTGAATCTATTGAAGATGTTGTTGATGTAGATCCTGGATTAAATTCAAGTCCTGAAGAGAGAGGCGTGTAATTTTGAACATGTGTTCTTTGACTATTTAATGTTGTAGCAAATCCTAACGATGAAGGCGTTATGCTTTCAATGCCTGCTTGATTATCAAAAAAGTATCTTATAGAAACATAACCTAATGGGTTTTTAGAACCAACTGAAAACCCTGTGTAAAAACCATTTTGCGTTAAACTGTTAGCAAATATATTTAATACGCTTTCATTTCTTAAAAAGTCACCACTAAGATAAGTATATCTATTATTTGTGATAGATAATTCGTTTTGTAAATTAAATGAATACGTAGAATTTATTTGTTTAAAAGGTACATTTAATTGTCCTGTAAAGATATCTTGACTTAAATTATAAAAATCAATATTAGCTCCTAATCTTTTATTACCTAATTCTAAATATCCTCCTCCTAAAAATCCTTGTCTAGGTCTAAATACTTCATTTGCTTCAGGGCTAGAGATATTAAAAGTGCCATCATAAGGAAGAAACTGTTCAATACCTAATGAAACTTGAGTGTTAGCTAAGAATGGCAATTGTGATTGATTTTCATTCTTTAAGATATCTTGCATTGCATATTGAAGCAAATAATTCATATGTCCAGATTGTGTGCGATAGTCATTTACATAAACTGTAAAAATCATAACAATTGATTGCTGAGCATCATTTTTAATTACTTCAATTTCAACAGGTGTTTCAGCATCATAATTAATTCCTGGTTTAACAAATCTTGCAATAGCAGAAAATTTATATCCATCAAGAGCTGTTGATTGACTTATTTCAACTGGCGTAGGCCCAATATCATCTAAAACTGTTGCTTGTATTTTAATTCCTCTAAATAATGTTTCTACTTTATTTACTCCATTTACATAATTAAAAAATGTAAATCTTTCTTCTCTTGCTTTAGTTATTTTAACTCCTTGATAAGTTTCTTCTGTTGGATATCCTACGCTAAAATATTTCGTAAACCAATCGTTATTATCATAAGATGAAAGCAAATCGTACCAAGTTAAACCATTTAATACTACGGTGTCTAATTTTTCAAACATGTATGATCTTGAACTTTCAAGGGATTCAGCATAATAATCTTTAGGTAAAGAATCTAAATAAGGAAATTCATTAGTTAAAACAGATGTTTCTACAAAATTAATCTGATCATTAGGAGACATGTTGTTTATGCCAAAAGCCATCGAATTATTAAGACGATAATAATTATCTCTAGCATCAGTACCTTCTTGAACCCATTTATTAATATACGGAACAACAATAGAGTTTACTGCCCAATCTTTATTAAAGTTTTCTCTTAAACGATCATATTCAGAATACAGTAACTGATATGTAAATGCACCTATATAATCTCCTGAATTTTTTAAGTCTTGTATTTTATTTGCAGCATCTAAACTAGATATGTCTTGTAAACCAGCAAATCCATTAAAATGTTTTAAATCTAAATCTTGGTCATAATTGTAATTTACAACTGTTAATGTTGAAGAATTAGAATTAGGTAAAAATTTAATTTTAAATCCATCAGGATAAAAAACAATTTCTTCATTTGTATTAGGATCAGTTGTTCTTAAATATTGTCTTTGGAAGTTTCTTTTACCCGCTCCTCTAAATTGATAATTTGAAGTTGGACTTACATAATAATTATATGTACCATTTACTGATAAGTAAGGATACTCAGATTCTACATATTTATATAAAGGATAATATGTATTAAATAAAACTTCAATATCTTTAGATGAATCTACCATTGAACCATTAAATGATAAAGTGTCTATTTCATACCATTGTCCATTTTCTTGATTGTAAACAGAAACAACAATGTTAAAATTATCGGTAGAAGAATTTAATGTAAACTTATAATTTTCATTTATGTCTAATTCAAGTTCATCGCCTGAATTTAAAACTTGATTAAAGAAATATGGAAATGCTTCAATTGTAGGTGTATAAGAATAATCAGATAATATAAAGTCAAAATCAAACTCTTTAATAGGATATAGTGAGAATATTCCTAAACTAGGTCTAAAGATATCCCATGCAACTATTTTATTATCACTTGATGTATAAAATTCTTGTGTGTTATTATCTATTTGTATGATTAAGCTATTATCTAAATTGGTAAACCCAGAGATATTTTCATTTCTATCATATACAGGCTCTTCTAAATATGGCAAACTATATAATATCTTATCTTGAACATTCCATCCTTTAATTTCACTGTATAGGCCTTTTAAGCATTGAAACCATTGATTATTAATCTTTGTATCATTTAATGCTGTAATTTCACCAATATTTAATGAAACATTTGACATTGTTACTGTAACTGCATTATTTAATCTTATAGATGTTGCATTAACATCAATAATAAAAGTGCCATCAGGGATACCTACTCCTTTAACACTTGCTCCAATATATAAGCTATCAGTATTTAGAGTAATATATGATGATCCTTGAAGCAAATTACATAATCTAACAGTTCTACGGTCAACGTAATATTTTGTGCCATCGGAAAAAGAAACTTTGGCGCGATTTCTTTTTCTACGAACTCCTCCTATAAATTTTTGATTTATTGTATTTGTTGATGTTAAATGATATGCAACTTCAATAGTTGTGTTTAGACTAATCTGTGTTAAGTCAATTGATATAGGTAGTCCTGAGTATTCAAAAGTATTACCAACAAAATTAGCCCAGAAAAAAGTACCTGTTGATGTTAATGTAGAATATGAGGTTGGATCACAATCTAAATTACCTGACACAATAGCGCCTGATGCTGTTTTTATTATTTTTAAGTAAAAACCTCTATCTGTAGGTCTATCAACAAATTCAACAAATTTAGTATTTAAGTTTATTGTAGAAAGTGGGGCGTAATTTAATTGTGATAAGTTTTCACCTCTATCACAAACACCTTTTTCATAAAAACCTAAATTAGCATAATAACTATTAGGTGTTAATATTCTTTTAAAATTAATTGTGTTACCTTCTTCATATAAAAGTTTACTTATCATATAAACTTTAGGTCCTGAAGCAAAAGCCACAACTGGTATGTTTTCAAAATTATTTAAGCATAAAGCAAAAGCTTGAGCAACCTCACTCGCCGTTCCTTTTGGCGAAAAATGATTAATATAATCAATGCCATTAGGATCTTGTACAGGGTAATTCCAAGCATCACCTTTTTGTAATCCTGTACTATTAGCAATTAATCTCCATCTATGTTGATTAAATTCTTGTCTAATTGTAGCATCAATTTGATTAACTCCATTAATAACATTTTTTGTAACTGAAGGTCTTTGAATGTCAACAGTCCAAGCATCACCTAATGAATAAGCAAAGTAAGGAGTAAGGTAAATAGTTAATTCGTTATCAACATTTGCATAGTTTACTGAAGGATCATCATAATAAATAACCTCACCATCTATTTGTTTACCAATAAGAGCTGAGTTAAAAATTGTTGCTCCTACAGCAGCATTACCTGATATTCCTAAATTTTTAATGTTAATTTGTGTTCCTGGTAAAATATCATAAACTTGATAATAACCGCCACTTATAATATAAATATTTTCACCTATTATAAATTGTGAACTATCAGTAACATTAATCGTGATAATAGTACTTGTGTCAGGTTGAGTAAATGAAGATGTTAATGTACTTAAATAATCATTTTTAAAATAACTTAATTTAGTGTAAGTGCTAAAAACATTTTCAGTTACTTGTATGTAATAAGTATCATCATTATCATAGCTATTATAATTATCGGCTGTTAAAACGATTTCTTCTTCTTCATCTAAAACACCTGTACCATTTTGGTCAAAAAATTCAATAACCAATTGTGCATTACCTGAATCTAATAAAACAGCATCTGCCTGTGTAGTTATGTTTGTTACACCTGCATAAGAACTAATGTCTTCTTGATTATCAAAAAGTTGTATTTGTGTAGCTCTTATATAATCTGTTGTTCCAAAAACGCCATAATCAACTTCTGTGATTTTATTAATTCTTTTAAATGTATCATTACGATCTTTAACATAAAAGAATCTTAAAGGATCATCTACCATTGAAGGTAAAGGAATTTTCCCAATTACGTCTCCTTGATATGCAGGTATGTTTGTTGTGTTATTTGTAAAAGATGTATTATGATAATAATTAATAGGCAATTGAATACCATCAGGATTAGTTTGAACAAACGATCTTGTACTATAAGGCTCACCGTCAACACCTGGAATAGGCTCAGGTGATTGATTATAAATATTTCCTAAAACATCTGGCACAATTTGGAATTGTGCTAATTGATTTTCTTTAACATAAATACCAAAATAGCGATTTATACTATACAAGTCCGCTTCATCGTCGTCAAATAAAAATTCTAAATTTATAAGGTTAGAACTTATTATTCCATTTCTTTTAAACCCGTCTGTAATGTATTGCTCAAATTCTTTTATAGGTCTATCTATATTATAGTAATCATATAAGAATTCTCCTTTTTGTGTTAAAGAACCATCTTGATATGAAATACCATTCCAGTATGTAGCAATATCTTTTTCCCAACTTACTTGCAGAGGTCTTTCTTGATAACGAGTATCATTAATTATTTTTCTTAAATAAGATCCTAATTTTGATGTGCTTCGCATATCAAAAGTTTTTATGATTCTTGATTCTTTAAAAAAGTCATTAAATTTTTGTCCGTTGCCTGTATATAAATATGAATCTATATTTAAAGGTTCATCAATTCTAAAGATAATGAAAAAATCAGGAACATCTTTTCTTAACCAGATTGGTGCTAAGAACGTAAAGTTTTCATCGTAAAATTTACTTCTTAATTGTTCAACACCATAGTTATAGAAGTTATCGTATTGTAAATCAAATGTTCTTTTTATATTTAAGTATTGTGAATCAACTTGATATGTGTCAAAAACAATATTAGCAGGTGTTGTACCATTTTTAAAGAAGTTATATAAATCTTTTTGATATGTGGAATTAGAACTTATTTGATATTTCTTATATGTTGAATTAGAAAGTTCATCATTTGCATCAAAAGAATTTAGCCAAATATTACCTGATGAATCTGATGTAAGTTTTACGTTACCACTAATTCTTGGATTTGTTTTTAAAAGAGAATATGATGATCTGTCCTCGTACACAGGATTTTCTATATCATATAAAAAAGATTGTGTATTTCTTTTTGATTTTACATAATCTTCAACATATCCAAAGAAATGCACTTCTTGATAATCACGAAGTGGTTCTCTAGGACTTCCAGATTTCCAGCCATAAGGAATTCCTGTTATTGAAGCAACAGAAGTAGACGGATCTCTAATTAAATCTTCAGTAACTGTATCATTATTATCTAATGCAATAATTAAAAAGTTTAGTTTTAAATGACTATCAGAAATACCATCATAATCAACACGAATAGAAACACCATTATTAATTATATTTTTATCGTCATAATAAACAGAAAACCAAACAGCTGACTTTCTACTAAAAAACCCTGTGTCTTCTCCGTAATTAGAAAAGGTTGTTCCGTCAAATGGATTTGGGTATGTTGTATCAAGAGGTGCCCAGTAAGATGTAAATGCTTGATTATTTAATACACTTAATTGTGAATTAGCATCACCACCATTTATCTTCCAATTATCACCATCAGATGAAACCCATTTTCCTAACTCAATTGTAAATGTTGAATTAGGTATAAATTCTACATCAGACACAAGAGTAAAACCATATCCTGGTTTATAATTAGTTACTTGTAATGGCACTCCTGAACTAGGATAAACATTACTTACTAAACTTGAACTAACATCATACCAGTTTAAAACCTCTAAGCCATTAGACATTCTATCAAACTTAGGGTCTGTCCATAAGCTTCCTCCATTAGGATCATCACCAGCTGGACTAAATTCAAAGTCCCATGTTTTTGCAGGAACTCCTGGCAAACCCAACGCTGTAACACTAACAGTAGCATGATGTTCCCAAGTACCTGTTTGAGGATACAAAACAACAACCAATTTTTGGTTAGGCATTAAAATGTTTTCGTTTCTTGTAATAGAAAGAAAAGTAGTATTTCTTCCTTGAACTACTACTTCTCTATCAAAATTTATGTTGTAAAAATTAGGTGTGTTCAACATTTTTTATGAGGTAAGTGATTTGATAGTATATTTATCATAAACTATATTTTGCGCTTGTGTGTTAACTGCAGGAGACGCGGTAGATATAACTTGTGTTAATGAAGTTTTCTTGTAAGTTGCACTTACTTGTACATCAAAAGAAAATGCTGTAGTATCTTGCTGATAGATATCAATACCTATTCTTCTGCCATAAGTTAAATTTGTTGGTGGTGTTCCACTATTATATCCTCCAATAATTCCTGCGCCTGCGCCTCCAGATGGACCCCAATAATCTTCCATTCTAAATTGAAAAACTATAGGAATGACAATAGCATTTTGTGATCCTGTATTAATTTCTTTTGTTGATCTAGCATCAATTCCATTAACATTAAGTTGATTAAATGTAGTTGGTGCTAAAAATAAATAAGATCCACAAGTTTGGTTGCCTATTAAGTATTTATCATTTGTTAAGAAACCAAACTTATCAGGAAGTTCATCATAACTAACTGGTGTGTATGTTGATGTAAAAGGAGATACATTTTGTAAAAAACTTTGATAATATCCTAATTGCGGTTGATAACCATTTACAGACGTTGATTGTAATTCAACATTAGCAGCATGTCTAAATGTACTTACTGCTTCAGGTGCAATAGGATAACCTGTTGTTGTATCAATTTGTATAGTAGGAAATTGTAAAGAACTAAATGATGCAGAAAAACCATCATTTAATGCTGGGTGATCTGTATGTATACAAAAATCCGATAAACGCCCATTTAAACCGTTATTAGGAACGCCACTTCCATCATAAGTTCCATTCCATACCCAAGTTTGTCCTGACGCATCAGTAGTAGGCGTATTTGGTATGTAATATCTACTTGTAGTAGGGTTTATATAAAGATTATTAACAAGACCTACATCTTTATATCTTGAATAAGCATATTGACCTTTTGATTGACCGCTTTGGTAAAACGCAGTTGAATACTTATTTCCATTATTTGTATCATTATTATGTATAGACTGTTGAACAATTGGTGTTTGGTCGTATTGTCTAAAATTATTGTAATCGTTATCAGGTGTAGTAGCAAATAAAACACCAGAATCGTATGGTGATCCGGCTGGGAAAGATGGAATGCTTGCACCTAATGTTGTTGGTAAAGCAGCACCAATTCCTCCAGGGAATCTTGCAATTAATTGTAAAGGAGTTGCTTGCCCATTCTCAAGAGATATTTGATAAATTTTATTAACTATAGCGCCTCTTCTTTCATTTGCTGGTAAAAGCGAAACGTAATCAAGATAATAACCTGCAAATAATTGAATAACAGAACCATTAGTAACTTCTGTTTTTGTTTTATTATCTGGGTCAATTATATAAACATTTAGTACTCCTGAAACATTATATAATCTATTTTCTAATGTAAGAATTCTTGTTTCTAATTCTTTTAGTTTTTCATAAACTGATATAACGTTTCCTTCAGGTGTGTAGAATTTTGAACTAATTACATCAGCATCATGTGCATAATATTTTTGATTAACATTAAAAGATGACTCTAAATGTTGGTCAAGTCCTTTTGCTGTTAAATCATCTTCTAATTGAACTCTTACAACTTCTTGATTTGCTTGTAATAAAGCAAGTGTTGCTTCGTCTTCACTTGTTAAGTCAGTTGGAAAGTTTATAGTAAGTACGTTAGATGGTAAAGATAATAAAGGGTTATCAGGCCAGCCTGCTTCAGAAACAGCAACAACATAAAACTGAACTGATTCTCCTTTAGTTATAGGTATATCAACTTGATTTATATTAATAGCATCAGGGTTTGTTATATCTTCAGATGTCCATACATATTTACCTGATCCTACATCATAAACTTTTTTACGAATATCAGTTTTATAATAAACTAAATTTGAAAATGTTCCTCTTTTTACTTGCCCATTAGTATCAGTAAAATCAAATTGTTGAACATTTACTTGACTTCCATCAGGTCTGATGTATCTATAATAAATGTAGAATTGTATAACATCTTGTTCACCTGTTTTATTGCTTATCTGTGGGTCAGGTATATTAAAGAAACCTCTAATTCTGTAAATAGGAGTATCAAGAGCCGCTGGTTGGTTTTGTGCAATAACTGCAAGTTCTTTAACAATTGAAGAGTATAACGAAGATTTAGAAGTTTTTTGGTTGATTAGAGAATCTAATTCATTTTGTACACCTCTTCTTTCAGTATCTGAATTAAACTTAGTAGAGTTAAGTTCTTCTTTTTTGTTGTCAATTGCTTTTTCAAGTTCTGTTATCTCTGACTCAAGAGTTATTTTATCAGCTTGTTTTTTTCTAATTGCATCTATTTGTGATTGGTCTAATTTATGATCATTAATAGATACAACATTAAAGTTTGCTGAGTTTAAAACTGGAGCCGCAGGAGTAACACCATCAATAGCAGATATTTTATTTTCTTTTGCTTGTGATAATAATATGTTACCAAAATCAAGAACATTCTTTTGATAAAAGTCTGTCATTGACATTGAGCCAAAAGCAGTATCAGTACTTAAATCATTAGTTGAAAAAGCAATACCTGTAGAATATATTGTTGAAATTAAATTTTCAGAATCATTAACAGTTCTAAAGAAAATTACATTAGATTCATTAAATCCTATACCTACATTTGCTATTTTAGGAGAAAACGTTTCTGAATAAAAACTAACATTTTGTCCAACAATAATTGGGTCATAACCATTTATTCTATTAACTCTTATGTATTTTGTTGACGTATCAATTTCTACAATTTGATAAATAGTTTCACCTGTTACTACTTCATCACCTACTTTTAAAGTTAATGTATCTTTTGATAATGATAAGTTATCAGTATATGTTAATTTATCAAGTAAGTACCATCTCTTTTTTCCTGTGCTGCCGTCAGGGTTTGTAATAGTTCTATCATCAACATTTACAACTAAAAAGTCGCCATTGTATCTTACAATTGAAAGAGGAAGTTCAACAACTCCTTCATCCACAAAATAATTAATATTTTGTTTTTGTAAATCAACAAGAAGTTGTACATAATCTATATCGTTTCGTCCACTAAGACTAGTATTAAAATAATTAGTTTTATCTGATGTATCAAGATTTAAAATTAACCTTTGTGCATATATTTTTGATTCTTGTTGTGCAATATAAGGAGTTACATCAAAACTAACTTTAAGAGCTGGTGTATACATGCTCTCAAAGAAATAATTATTTTCTGTAATAAATTTAGTAGGTACCGTTAAACTACCAACCGGAGTAGGATTCTTTATAAGAGCAGCTTGATAAATTCTTTTAAAAGATCCATCAGGCATTCTTATATAAGCTTCGCTTCCATCAAAACCTGTAAGTTTTGCTATTGTTTCATCTATTCTATCTATATTACCTTTAATATATCCAAAAGAAGGTATTGAATATGTTGAAGCTGTGCCGTCAGGGTTTAACACATTAATCTGCACTGTATCAGCAGCTGACACCGTTGCAGTATGTACTTGTTGCAATGTCTCAAGAGCATTATTCTGTAAACGAATAAAATTTGCTAAAACTGTTGAAAAACTGTTATCTGTATTGTTATTATTATTTGTACCCATTTTTTTATTTTTTTTAGAATATATCTGCAGAGAAAGTATAAGTAGTAGGATCTACACAAACAAGTTCAATGATTGGAGTATTTCCTTTAGATGCAAATTGATTATATGTAATAAAACCAATTTCAGCTGAATAAGGGAACCCTGTGTTTAATGAATCTGTTGCATCTGAATAAATAATGAAGTTAAACCTACCATTTGTATTATTCAGATTTAAGCCATTAGTAAAAGCAAAACGAATTACTTGTCCTTTTTGCCAACTTTTATTTGTGTCATCTACATAAATAATAACATCACGGTCAACTATATAAGGAACACTAGGTGTACCATCAGTTATTTTTAAATAATTTGTAAAATCAATTAATGAAGTTACATAAGAATAACTGCTAGGATTAACGGTAAAGTCTGATAAAATTGATACAAGAGGGTTATTACCTAAATTAAATTTTTGATTTGTGTTTATAATTTGAATATTTCCTTCTTTACTCTTATTTAAGAAAATACCTTGTCCTGGCGATAATAAATCTAAATTATAAGACATTTGAACACTTGTCTTATTGTTATAGATATTTGTTATTTCTTGATAATTCTTCTGAATTAAGTTAAGTATATTATCAGTGTTTGCATAAATAGCTGCATTATTTGATATACTATTTTCTAAAGCAGCTAATTGATTTTGTATTTGTTGAGCATTATCAGTTGTTAAAACTAAATTTTTTAATTCTGCAAATTGTGAAGTTAAATCTGTAACAATTTGATTATTATTAAGTAAAATTGTAACTGCAGTATTCATTTCATTAAGAGCGTCCATATAGAGCTGCAATGAAAATGGGTTATAATCATTAATACTTGTTTCAATTGAAGTATCCTGAGTATTAATATCAAATTTTAAATTAACACGATAAGCATATGAATTTCCGTTATCACCTGTTAATGAATTAGGTTTATACTTAGTTAATCTTGGGATTGTACCACCCCCACTAGCAATAGGATCAACATTATCTAAAAATAATACACCAAATAAATTGGTTGTTGAATCACTAGTATTTAGAGGATCATATAAATCATAATAAATAAGTATAGCATTAAAATCAAACGATTGTGCTGTTGGCGTTTCATTAAATGTTCCAAAATCTGTTACAGTTGAGGAATTGTTAATTCCTGCATAAACAGCAGTGTCAAATTCTAATGAAATACCATCTAATCTTGATCTTGTGTACTCAACATATTTATTAACACTTTCAATTTTATACCTATCATTTGTTGAATCTGTAAATGATGTTTGTTCTAAGAAATATGTATTTGCTATAGGATTGCTATACCACCAAGAAAATCCTGGGTTGTCTTCTTGAATCCAAGCATTAGTAACAGGACTGTAATAATAATAGTCAGCAGTTGCTCCATAAGGGTCAGCAACTGTGTATGTATAAGTTTCGCTATCAAAATATGCAAGAGTACTTAATCCTGCAGGCTGAACTGTAGAAGCATCTCTTCCATAAATATATTGGTCAGCTAACCCATTTACTGGTGCATTTGTATATGTTCCTCCTACTGCATAATTTGTATCAGCAACAGAATTAAATAAAATGGTTGGTGTATTACCGTGAGATGTTGGAATGTAAATGTAAATTTCAGTAAATGCATTATAATTATTCCTAACACTATTTAAAATGTTTATATCACCTATATATTTTATAACTTTGCTATAAGTAGGAGAATCATCTTCTTCAACCCAACGTGTTCCGTAGGAAGGAGAACTTATTTCACCGGTAACAGCTTCACGAAATCTTATTGCTCCTAATTCTTTAAGCCATTTATAAAAAACCCTTTCAGACACTGTAAGATCTAATGTAGCATCATAACCTGGATCAGATGTTATCATTGCTTCTAAGTTTAAGCAATAATTTTGTAATGATTCGGCAAAATAATCATTTAATGTTTTTGATTGGTCTATTATTGAATAAGCACCTGATGTGTTGGACAATCCAACATAGTTATTTCCTAATGCAGTGCTCTTTTCCATATCAGGAATATTTAAAAGAGCAAATTTAGAAAACTTAAACTTTTTATGAGCATTATTTAATGATAAACCTAAATCTTCTGATGCTGAAGAAAAGGTATAAAATGTACCGCCTTGTAATCTTATAGGGTTTATTAATGGAGCTATCATTTATAAGTCTCTATTTTTTAGTATGTAATTGAATATGTTGTAGCAGGTTGTGTAATATTTAAAACTCTCCAACCATTATGATCTTGGAATAAAGTTATAGCTAATTTTCTAACATCAGCTGTATCAAGAGGTCCATTAAAAACAATATCACCTGTAGTTGCTAAATTAGTTGCACTAATTGTAAAAGATGTCATACCTGCTCCTGCTGGACCGTCAATGATAACTGTTAAAGTTTGTCCATTATCTCCTTGAGGTAATACAATTGTGTTACAGTTAGTTGTTCCACTTCCTGTCCAAGTTGATAAGTTAAGTCTAAGAACAGAATATCCTGCTAATGCACCTACAGCCATACTTCTTGTTGTGCCTGTTCCTGATAATGTTTGTGGGTCAAGCGCAGATGCAACTGTTACACTGTTGTATAACTGACTATTGATAATTTCATTACCAAATGCTGATGAAACTAATGAAGTAAAAGACCCTCCTCCTACTGCGGCGCCATCAAAAGTAATATTTTTACTTACCGTTAAACTTTGATTAATTGTAGCACTTTGTGTAACACCTAGATTTAGTGAAACATTCAAGCCTCCTTGAAACAATCCTGTAGCTTCACAAGTAAATATTTGTGTAGTAGTTGCGTTTGTATATTTCTTAACAATAGCATTCCCAACATTTAGAGAACCTCCAGGAGTATACGAAGGATCCAAATATTGTTGTATTGAATTTATTGCTGAAGCAATAGCTTGAAAATTGTTGTTGATTGTAACACGTGATCCTGCGATATTATCTCCGCCTAAAATCTCCGTGATTGTTAAATTTGCCATGTATTAAAAATTTTTTTCTTATGATATATTTTATATATCTAACTCTTAAACTTGGTAAGATTCCCATTTAGGATCAAACCAAAATTTACGACCAGTTCCATCAATAATAGAACTCATTTTTCCATAGCACATTACCCATTCATTAAATGAGTTTCCATTTACACCGTTAGGATTATACCAATCTTTTAATTGTCCTCCACCTAGTTGATAAGCATCTCTAACACAGAGATGTGTAATTGTACATAACAGATCAACTTCCTGATGTGTTAATTGATTAGCAGGTTGAAAAGGATTAATGTCTAAACGATATAATATTTCAGCTCTAAGATAATTACCTATTCCATTAAACCATTTTTGATTCATTAGAATTTCTGATATAGGTTTATTAAAATCCTTATGTTTATATATGTTAGTTCTTAAAATTAAACTAAAATCATTATATTCAGTTAAAGGACAATTGCCTCTTCCTTTTGTCCAAGTATCTGTCCATTTCCATTTAGCAAATCTTCGTGGGTCATAAAGAATTAAATAATTTCCTCGAGTACTTTTAAATCTTAAATGTCCATGTTTTAAAGCTTGTTCTAATTTTTCGCTATCTTTTTTAATGTAAATCCAATTTCCGCTCATTCCCATTGAACAAGATAGCCTTTTAATTAAAACATTACTAACGTCTCCTCCTACAAGTTCAAGATTAAGAATAAGTTCTTTACCTCTTGATTGAGCAGTAATTGAAAAAATCCCATCTTCAAAAACATCAAGATCAGTTTTAACTTTTGAAACTTCTGACTTTCCAATATATTCATAAAAAGTATCAAGACCAACTACATTATTAATGAAGTCAGACATAATTTTTACTTCTGCAACTTCAGGCATCTTATGTAGTTTTTAGTAAACTAGGATAGTATATATTTGATAGAGCACTAACAAGATGAATCATTGTCTTAACATCTTTTTCACAATAAGTTTGAATTCTATCCAAGCCGTCGTTATGATATGTTGCGTGTACTTGTCCTCCATCAATATCATCTTTAGGAGTTGGGATTCCCATACTATAAGCAGCTTCTTCAAAAGTTACATCAAGGCTTGAATTACTTTTCCACATTTCTTTCAAATCAATAACACCAACTTCCCAAGGCTTTTTGTCATAAGTACTTAAACAAGATGGAACTTGTAAACCTGCATTATGTAATTTACGAATAATCCACGGAACGTCAAAGTTTTTGATATTCCATCCTGTAGGAACTAAACCGGTTGCCGTTGCATTATGAAATAACATCGCAATTCTTTTTAAAGAATCATATTCTGTTTCATATGCAGGAAGAGTTATTGAACCTATATTATATCTCTGAGCGCCGTATTTATCAGGATTCCACAAACCATAAGACAATGTAACAATTTGTCCAAACTCTGGATAGAGAGCAACGTTTTGTTCATATCCTGTTTTGTAGTCTTCAATTTTTTGACGATTCATTTTCTTATGCCAGATCTCAGCACCTGCAGGATCTGCTTTTTCAAACTCTTCATAATTAGGATACTTACCAGCTGTTTCAATATCAAAAAACAGCAATGTTTTTAATTTACTTTCACTAAACATAATTTTTAATTTTTATATACATTTTTCATAAAATAGTTTCATTTATTAAAACTATTTACAAACTGTGTATAAAAACAATATGGTTAGTTGGGTGGAAGGATAGATAGATAGAAGTAGATTAATCAAGGTAGACTGAGATTAGTAAATAATAGTAGAAACATAAGATAAAGAAAGATGAATTTAGGTAAAGATGAGTTAGGATTGAAAGTAGATCCTAGAACGTTAGACTGGGTAGGTTGTAACGGTGAAGCAAAGATATTTGACTCAGCAGTAGTTTTTAAAAGACTACCAGCTTTATTGAGTCCAAGTGGTAAAGAAGAATATTTACCTATGGAAGTTGTTGTCTGTAAAGAATGTGGTAAAATACCTGAATTTATACATTCACAAATTCCTGATTTGCCTGACCATTTAAAAAGTTCTTGTAATGCAAAAAAACCATCAGGACTTCAATTATAATCCTTTTATAGACTCAAGATTAGAAATACATCCTGTGCCTGAGATTAATGGCTGGGGTGTATTTACTACTCAAAGTATTAATGAAAACACTATTGTTGAAATAGCTCCTATTATTGTTTATCCTAAAAATGTTATGGAGATGACAATTTGGACTTGTCGAGCTGAAGGTATGTCGGATAATGATTTAAAACTTGACCAATACACAGTAAACTGGCAAAATGATGGCGGACTTCCTTTAGGATGGGCTGGGTTGTATAATCATAAAGATGATAATAATTGTCAGTTTATTGCTTATTATCAATTAAATTTAATAGGTATACAAACAATAAAACCAATATCCGCCGGTGAACAGTTATTTGTTTCTTATGGCGAACATTGGTTTAATGCTAAAAGTGGGTATATTAAAAAATATCCTTTTTAATTTTTCTTTTGTGAATCTTCCCATTCATCAAAAACTTCTTCAATAAGTTGGACTATAGGGTCTCTCACGATATCCTTTTTCTCAAACTCCATTGTTCCTATGTTAGGTTTGCCTGCAAATAGTTGAACAACTAATTCAAGTGAAGATATATCTTTATTCTTCATATCAATTTGTTTCGTATCTCCGGTGATAATCATTTTTGTGTCTGTGCCTATACGAGTTAATGTAGATCGCATGTTCTTTTTTGAGATGTTTTGCGCTTCGTCAACAATAATGATTGCGTTATCAATAGAACGGCCACGAATATATGCTAGCGGTAAAACTTGAATCATACCCATATCAAGCATGATTTGCGTTAATCCTTCACCAATAAGTTTATGAAAGTTATCAAGAAATGAAACAGTAAAAGGATACATTTTTTCTTTAAGATCTCCTTTTAAGAAGCCTACTTCTTCACCTTCTAAAACCGTTACACTCTTTACGAGAATTATTCTTTTAAAACGGGTATCAGTCTTTAACAGTTTTAATGCTTGAGCACAAGCTAAGTAAGTTTTACCGGTTCCTGCAGGACCAGCTGCGATTGTGATTTTATTATCACAAATTAAATTTATAAAAGTTTTTTGATTTGGATTTTTGCATTTTAAATCAACACCAATTTTTTCAATATTAAATTTAGATTGAACTGTTGGTGTATATCCTAATGGGAATACTTCATCAAAGTATTCATCGGATTTGGCTTTGTTTTTCGTTCTTGCCATAATTTTTCATATTTTAGTGTAGGTTCTTACCCTACATACTTTTATCCAACTTTGACAGTTTTAACTTTAACGTCTCTCTCCTTTTCAATTTCTTTAGCTAATCGGAGATTGTCTTCGTTGTCGTCAAAGAAAACTAAATCTTTATAACCGTGTTCTATGAGCCCGTGTATTGCTTGTTTTTTTCTCTCAGCAACATTGCCTGTGAAATGATACTTTGGGTCATTTACGGCAAACACCAAATCTGGGTGAATGTCTATTCCTTTTTCTAAGAAAAAATCACGAATCAGTTTTGTGTTAGATCTTGCTGTTACTATAGAGACATGTACTCCGCTGTTGTAGAAATTTAATAACTTTTCTAAAATCTCAGTTATAAATGTAGATCTTCTCAAAATTTCAGCATCCTCAAATTCAGTGAACGATAATGCATGATTGTGATTATGTACATAATGATTAAATTGTTCCGGTGTAAGGGACTTAATGACCCTCCCCGATTTAGGATCTATGACCTGTATTTTTGCTTGTGAAATAATGAGTGTGTCATCTAAATCAAATATTGCAAGTTTTTCAGATCGCTTCCCATTTATTGAAACTTCATTTATTGTATGTAATCTTTCTTCCATTTTGTATATAGATTATTTATCTCATTATTTACTTGATTAAAAAAACAATAGTTCATTATTCAACAACTACATTAAAGAAATTATTTTTAATATAAGTATTTTTATTTCCGTTAGTATCTTCAATAGTTAATTCAATAGTAAATTCATCTACATAGTCAAAAGTCCATAAAACAGTAGGATCGTTTACTTCAGCAATAAGTCCTGTTGAATCATATATTTTCCATGTAAAATAAGTTTTTCCTGCTATCTTACTTGCATCGGGTGTTAATAAAACACCGGTGCCTTGAGGTATCTTTGTTGGGTTTATACCTATAATTGTGTCTTCCCATCTCCAAGAACCTCCAATTGCAGACTCATAAGGCAAGCGATTTGATTGTGTTTCTGCATCCAAATAGTTTTCAAAAACAGTATTACTACTATATGAATAAGCTGGTGCTAAATTTGTTGCTGGGTACCATCCAGATTTATTTAGGTTTGGTGATATAGGAACAACTCCTTCATAATCATAAACTTGTAAAGATCTTTCATTAATTAAAAATTCATTAACGCCTCCTAAAAAGCCACCTATTTTATCAATGCCGTATCCAAAATTTTGTAAAACATTTTTTATAGGATATGTATGATATTCTGTTCTGCTAACATTATTACCAAAATCCCAAAAATATGTATCAGTTCCTTGTAGAGTACCTAATAAATCTATACTAGGAGATTTGCCAAATGCATCTATATAAAAACTTCCATTTTCTAATAAATGTTGAAACCCTATTACATTACTGCCAGGTGTTACTATTTCTAAATGATATGAATCCCATGTTGATGTAACAGTTGAAGCTATTGAAAATTTAATTGATTTAACTGATCCATCAATTGCATATATTTCTAAAACAGTAGCAGGTGCATTTGGTGTTATAGGGAGTCCTGTTCCTGTAATGACATCACCTACAAATATAGAAGATTCAGATAGTCCTGTTATATTTTTCATAAAATAAGAACCAGCTTCAACACTTCCAATAAAAGTTGCCTTTTTAGGTATATCATTAGCAAGAGTTATATCAACACCTACATTTGTTATAGTTTGCATTGGACCAATTTTTTCTGCGTATACAACATCTCCTATAACAGGAATAGGTCCATTTGAAGAATATCTTAATATTTTATTAGGATAATTGTATGTATCAACTCCTCCTAATAAAAAGAACATATCATATTCACTGCCAAGTTGATACTCAAATCTTGATAATGAAGGATAATCATTATTTGTTAATTCATAAATAGCCTGAGACCATTTTTCAGCACTTATAGCTGAAAGACTAGAAAAATTAAAAGTATCATCATTATTAAATTTAATCCCGCCTAAAGGATTTACTTCACTTATTCTAAAATTACATCCTAAATTACATTGATAATCAAGTGTGTCCCATGACTGAGAAGATGCGGTAAGCCAAGTTAGCTGTTTTGAATTTGCCCATGTTTTTGCTAGTGTTCCTAAATAACTTTCAGCAACCTCAGAATTAAAATCTAACTGATATGCAATGTATGATGTTGATGTTTTAAGTAATTCCGAATTATTATCATCAAGAGTTAATATAGTTCCTATTCCTCCATTCCATATTCCAGTGTTTGTTACAAGCAAACTAATATCACCGCTTACAATTCCATGATCATAATACCAACCAGTTCCTGCTAATGAAGAAGCTGGAAACTCTGATGAAGAAGCAGCTAAAAAATCTTGTGTAGGTGGGTACATATTAAAATCCATGTAAACTTCAATTTCACCTCCTGAATCTACACTTGCAAAAGTTTTAACAGGAAATTCTGCGTATTCATAATCTAGCCATATCGTTGCACCATTTACATACCAATCTGATAGAGCATTATTTAATTCATCTAATCCTCCACCGTCAATTGTTGCTATATCTATGTTGTGAACACCATTATATCCACTACCAATAGCATTCCAATAATAGTAAGGAATACCTGAAGTACTTGTGTCTAGTAACGTATGTGTAGTTCTTAATCTTTGCTTATAAACAATACTGCTATTTAATTCAACGTATATTGTTATGTTAGTAAATCCTGGACGTATTTCATTAGATGGTATTGCTGGTAAGCATCCACCTGATAATGAGTCTGAACTTTTTATAAATAGCTTGCCATTAGAATTATTATAATTGTCATCGCCTGTAGTTCCTGGTTGTATTACCCAAACAGAATTAGCAGGATTAGGATTCCAATTAAGATTTCCATTTAGCAAATTATTATCTCTTACTTTATAAATTTTGCTAAGTTCACCACCTTTTTGATAATCAGAAAGAGATCCATTTAAAGTAATGTAATTTGGTTCACTTGAATAAGTATCTTTTCCATTTATACCCACTCTTTCTTTTTTAGGTATGTTGTCTTCTCCAAGTAATCTAACATATTCATTTATACGAATGCCTGTTGGATTATAAACAGGATCATACATTTTATTGCCATTTAAAACAACTGTCCCACCTATCTCACGTAAAACTTCCCAAGTTGTTGGGCTGTTAACAAATGCCTTTGGTGGATTTTGATTTAAAACAATTGATGTTTGATTAGGAACAGTATAATCAGCACTTAAAACTTCAAGTTGAAATATGTTACTATCTCTGCGAATAAAGATCCAATCACCGGCTTCTATTTTTGGAAATAATCTTTGTCCTAAAACTGTTATAGTAGGGGAAGTAGTTGAAGGATTTGTGTTTAAATCGGTATAAACTAAAATAGGTCCTTCAGTATTATCTTGAGGGGATATTTTAATGACTTCTAAAGGATTTATTAAAGGAAGATTATAGTTATTAATTTGAGATGAATTTCCTACATCTAAACGTTCCCAATTAACTAAAGATTCATCCCAAGTCGTTGTATTAAAGACAGGGTTAACCCATCTACCTGTTGCATTTTCCCAATTATATGTTGGTCCTTCTTGAGCAGGAGGTGACAATTTACCAGGTTGGGACTGATAAAGCGATACAGGTTTAGTTTTAAACGCGTCCCAAGTTTCAGCTCCATTTTCTATGTATCTTGCAATAAATGAAAACTCTGCTTCAGGCAATGTCACAACAACATTTTTTCTTTTAATTAAAAAGTTATTATTTGTATTATAAATAACCATTTCAACAGTATATGTTCCTTCATAAGGTAATATAACTGTATGAATAACTAATTCATCAATTGATTTTACTCCTGACGAATAATTAAATATCTTGGTAGGATCTTGTGGTTCAGAAAGAGATAATCTCCATTCCATTTCATACATATTGTATCTTCCTAATTTATCCCATGTAAGACTATCGCCTCTACCTCCACTTAATGAAATATTAGGAGCTTCTGGATAAACACCTGGTGTAACAATTTCTATACCTTGATGTATGTATATTTTATCTCCAGGTTGTAAATTTGTTTGAGCTGGAGATCCATCGTACATTGATAGAGAAATTGTGTTAATAGGTTGAAGAACATTTTGTACGATTGTACCATCTGATACTGTTGAACCTGATTTTATAATCTTATTAGGACTAATAAATCCTGGTCCTATTGTAGGCAAAGCAGGGCTTAATGTTAAAACATCATTTTGAGCAATACCACCTGAAGTAGCAACTGTTAAGATTTCGTATTCTACAATTTTAATTTTACCATCTACAATAGATGATGTTGCAGTTCCGCCATAACCATTACCTCCTGAAATAATAACATCAGGCGAGACAGTGTATTCACTTCCTTGATTTAAAATTTCAACAGCAACCAAACCATTATTAACCCATGGCTTAAAAGAAGCATCGGAAGAACCGTGTAAATCATTCCATGTGTATGTTAACTCATCCCAATAAATATCAAAATTAGTTTCTAAATTAAGAGGAGCGCCTACAGCTATATTTGGTGCATCAGCCCAAGGATTTAAAGTTTCAGTATCAGTATAAAAACCTACAGGCGGTGAAGAAACTATTGTTAAATCTAAAGCAGCTGTAATGCCACCTATGTTTGGTGAAAAAGTTGCAGATGGTAATGTTGAGTATAAGAAACCTTTATCAAAAGTATCATATAAATAAATGTCTTCTCCTTCAAAAGGTATATCAGTTGGTAAACACTCAAACCCATAAGCTGCTGGTACAACATAATGAGAACCGCTTGGTCTTACAACTGCAGCTTGATAAAACATATTAGGAATAGATGTGTATAAGCTACCTTGGTTAGGCCCTGTTATAATATCCCCACTTATAACAGCTCCTACTCCGTCAACAGCTGTTACTACTATACGAATAGGATCAGTGTATGAACCACCACCAAGTGTTATGACATCGTTAATTTCATATCCAGTCCCTTTAGAAGTTGTGAAAGTTATAGAAGATATGTAGCCTCTCATTCTAACAATTCCTTTTGCTTGATTTACGGAATTACCTGCAAATGAAACTAAAGGAATTATCCCATAATAAGGACCACCTGGTGCGCTGATTGTAGCACCATTTACTTTAAAATGATTATTATAATCTTGAATTGTTGTATTTACATCTGGACTTGTCATTCCATGATTAACATCAAAGTATCTAACATCAGTAACATTAACAGGAGAATTTGATAAAAAATCTACATCTCTTGATGTTTCAATGTTTAAATAAACACTACGGTCACTCCAACTATTTACGCCATATCTTTCATAATAAACTCCTTCCCCTGTAATATCAATGATTCTTGAATTTAAAGGTAAAAATTTATTTTTAAGATAATTTTTTAATGCAAATAATTTTATTAATACTTCTTCATTAGTAAATGCAAATGCATCTTCAGTGATAGGTATTCCGTATTCATCAAAAGAACCGCTGTCTTTAACGATATCATAAAAAAGTCCAAATAAGTTTGTTTTTTTATAATGATTACTAGGTACTAAACTAATAGATTCCGGGTGTATTCCTTTTTCAGCTAATTGAAAGGGAATTTGTATTTGTTTATACTTACCATAATATTCATCGTTAACACTTACGTTTAACCAATATTCTTTAATACGTATATCATAATATCCAAACCAATTAACTACATTAACAAGTCCTTTATATGAACCTACATAAGGCCAGATGTTATCGCCTTCGATTAACATCTCTTTTCTTTTTGCATTTAAAATTTGATAATCAACTTTGTCTTCATTGACATCAGAATCACGCATTATTAATTCTTCATTCATATCAACATCACGACCAAAGTTTTCAAGTAATGCGCCTAGTCTTTCATCTTCTGGAATAGTTTCACCTTCATACAATCCAACAAAAATTCTTTTTGGTGTTGGGTATGTAATATCTTCAATATTTAATTGAGAACTATAAACACCTTGAACATCAGATTGTAAACCTATGTTTATTTGTAGTGATGCTTTATGAATGTATTCATTAACAGTTCTTTGGTAAACTGTGTTTGTTCCACTCGGTATAGAATCAGCAGGACTTGCTAATGAAGCATTAGTTAATTCAAAATAAACTTGATTTGTTTTTGTAATTGAAGGGTAATCTACATCATATGAAATATCAAATAAGAAAAACTCAGGATCGCTATTTGTGGCAAGATAAGCTGTAAAAATAGGTATAACACCAAATTGTGTAGTGGTAGTTGATGTAGATGGTATTACTAAAGAACTATTAAAATATATTTGAGTAATTGTTACTTCAGTTATAATTTGTTCACCAGCAAATGGGTTTGCATTTGAATTATCAAAAATACGAATTTTATTACCTACTCTTAAATTATGTGGGTTATAACATGTAAACGATAAAGCACCTGTAACTGAAACATTATTTGATAATGTTATGTTATTGTATAATGTATCAATTGCGGTTATTTGAGTATTAGCAGGAATACCTGTTCCTATCAAATACATACCAACATTCAAGTTAGCAATATCAGCAGGAGGTATACTTGTAATCTTATCAGGGTATCCTCCAAAAATATTACCTGTTGTTGAAACGTTTTGTATTGTTATTGATGCAGTTGACCCATTTCCTTCATATGAAGATATGTTAAAAGGGCCGTATTCTTCAACTCTTGGAAATGTATATGCTTGATTTCCATTTTCATCAAAAACATTTTCAATAATAAATATGTGATCAGTTGATATAAGACCAGTTGATACTGGGTCCAAAAACTGATTAACGAAACCGGAAGTTGCTGGGTAAGTAAAGCCTGTATTATTTGTGTTAGGTGTTATTGTAAAAGATAAAATTTCACCTTCTGGGCTTAATGCTAAATTTGTACTATCTGTTTCCCATGAAGCTCCTGTAAAATCATCAACGAATGATAAATAAGTTCCTGTTTCATAACTTGTTCCACCGTTTAAAATTTCAACATAACAAATTTCACCACTTGAATTTGTGTAAGCATTTATAACTGCCCCATAACCTACATTACCTGGGTCGTTAATGTACAATCCAATAGGGTTTACATTGTCTGGGTTTAAGTTATATCCTTTCGAGTTGAAAAGTTTAAATCTATTTGATAGTAACATTAATTTAAGTACTTATAGTTTTTAGATACGGTGTAATTGAAAGCTTTCTTTATATTACTTGCATAATCCATAATATACACAAGTAAATCTTGAAACTTTTCAATTATTGATTCTCTTTTTGGATCGCTTAAAAGATATCCTGAAACAGAATTTTTAACTAAATTATTTCTCCAGTCAAAACCTGTGTTTTTCAAGTCATCATTTTGGTGTAGCATTATTTCATAATAACTTACACGGGTTAAATATCTTCCTTTTCTATATACCATGATTAATTTGTAGTTGATTTTATGTTATCTAAATTAATACGATGTAATTCCATATTAAAAGAATTAGATGTATCAGCGCCGTATGCAATATTTATACTTCCTGGTTTAGACTGTATAGATGTATCATTATAAAAATACCCTGATCTATCAGACCACCCTCCTCTAATAAGTGCATATTCTCCGCGGTTAATTATTATATCGCCAAAAGAATCTATGCCTATATCAGCTGAACTTACATTTGCAGTATTTGATTTAAAAGCTTCATTCTCTTCGCTAACAAACCATAAGTTAACAGAGTCAACTCCTGGAATAGTTTCAATGATTCCAATAAGATCAGATTTTGGTATACGATCACGTCTACGATTTGCTAAAAAGTAATCACTACATTTTAATATTATTTGTTGTGTTAAGCTATCTTTGCTATATCCTGCATATGCTGTTATGTTTATGTTAACAACATATTTTTTAACAATAGGATCAACAATTTTTATGACTGTAGTTACAATTTTTTGTCCGCTTTGTTCAATGAAGTCATATACTTTATTTTTTTCAGCATCTGTTAATGTAAAAAGATTAATAGGCACTGTAAAATAATCATCATTAGAAGGCTTTCTTTTATTTACGTCAGGTATTAAAAAAAGATAAACTACATTATCATCTGAAATATCATTATCATTAAAAGTACTAAAAGCATCTATGACACTAAATATATTAAATTTTTCTAAGAAATAAACATATGAATCAGTATTTGCTAAAACATAAGAACGTGAAGTTTTTGGAGCTAATATTTTAGTTAAAAAAATAGGTTCTGAATCTGAACCAAATATAATAGGATTTGCTATAGATATACCTATTGCATCATTAGCAGAAATAGTGTTACCTGCTAAATCATAAATATCATCTATAAATTGAAACTGTGCTACTTCTCCTTCTAATATATTACCTGCGTTACCGCTTGTTGATAAATATTCAACTCTTATAGAAGATCCTACAGGAGGTATAGCACCAAAAAAGCCATTTCCAAAGTACAAGTCAATACCTGCATTAATCCCTGTTTTAACAACAACACCATTTACTTGGTAAGGCATATCGTATATTGAATCATAAACTTTCCAAACTTCTCCATTAACATAAACATTAATAAAGAAATTGTCAATTTGTGATCCTCTTTTTGGATTTATATTATATGATTGTAAAACTTCGCCTGTTCCTGTTACTGTCTGAGATTCAATAACTCCTTGAACAACTTTAGCTTCAACAGTTGTACTTCCACTTAATTGCATACGCAAATCTTCGCTATCAAAAGATAGTGTGTATGTTAAACCAGTTGAATTGTCTGAAAGACGAGTGTAATTTGGTATGATTGCAGTATTACCGTACATATCAATAGGGTTACCATTATATGTAAGATAAACAGTACCGCTTGCAGCAATTGCTCTTGTTGGGTTATGACCAGCTATTCTTGCTAAACTACGAACAGAAGTATCACGAGTTGCAGTATAAATGTTTAGCTCTGTTATACTATCTTCTACGTAATAAAAAATTAATTTACCTAAATCAATTATAACACCTAAAAGTTGTCCGTATGCACTTGCTGGTGAGAATACTTCACCTACTTGTAAAAATTTATTTGTTAGGTAATCTTTAGAGTCTTGATAAAGTTGGTCAAAACGTATTCTGCTATAATTAAAAATGTCTAATCCCATATATGATGTCTTATTTTCCGACGACACCAAGATATTTTGTACCGTCTATGTATATATCTATGTAACATATATCTCTAACAGTTCCAGGGACAAAATTCACTTCAATTACTATTTTATAATTTTTAGCTTCAGGGCAATACTTACCTATCTGTGCATAAAAATCTCTTTGTATTTGGAAACCATTATAATTAAGTTGAAATAGCATAGAATCAAGATCTAAGCCTAAATCCGGTTCACCTAAAATTTCGCCTCTTTTAGTAAACAGGATCATCCTTAATTTTGTTAATAGAGCTTCTATTGGATCTTTTGTTTCCAAAATCCTATTAACATAAAAAGGATCATTTTCATTTCTACAATAAATTTCTTTTAACATTATTTATTTAATAAGTAATTTATAGCATTAGCTAATAGATATTTAACTTTTTCACTTTTTTCTATATGTGGACTTATTGCTAATGCATGTCCTTTTCCGTATGCTGAATAAATAGATGCTATTTTATCAATTGATGATTCAGATTCTTTAGATTCTCGTGGCACTTCACTATTAAACCTTAATAAAACTTCACAAGATGAATCTGCACTAACAAACACAGGACCCCAATGATAATAAAGATTTACTTCATCAAGTAATGTGCTAAAAACTTCTTTGCCTGCATTTTCAAATTTAAAATTTAAAAATGCTGTTTTATTTTGAATGTGCTCATGAAAATCTTTATTATGATGTGCTTTAATAATTCCTAAAGACCAATCATAACATTCAGATATTAAAATAGCACCAGCACATACGCCAAGAACTTTTCCACCATCATTAACAAATTTTTTCAGACCTTCTTTACCGCTATCAGTCATAGCTGTAATTTCAAGTTCACTAGAACCGCCTGGAATAACAATAAGATCCGCGTTTTTAAAATCTTTATAATCAAATTCGTCAGATCTCATTTCATGTGGCTCAATAGCAAAATATTCACGAAAAAAGTTGGACCAAATGCTAGCAGTGTCAACACTAACTCCTTTATCATAATACATTACAATCTTAGGCTTTGGTTTGTTACTTATAAAGTCTTCAAAAAGTTTAATATATTTCATACTTTTTTATTTTTAAATATTTTAATAAACAATAAGCTCATATGAAATATTTTTATTTAGCACTGGCTGTTTTTTTAAATTCATTATGAAAATACTCTAGATTGTAAAATTACTTAATAAACTTCCTATACAAATGATAGGCGTTATAAAAGAGTGGAAAACGAAAAACCAATCAGGTGCATTTTCGTCATCAATTCTCTGTTTTATTTGTTCCAATTCTTCTTTACCTGATTCTCTTAAGTTATCTCCATTAACTTCAATTCCTCCAGGAAGATTAAATTGAAAGAATCCTATAATATTTGCTAATGATATTTTTGTTTGAGCTGTAACCCATCTCTGAAAAAACCAATCATCATATAATTTTGTTTCTTCAATTTTAACAAGAGTATCAATAAAAACATCCTTTTTAGGATCACGACCTGTTATTTTTAGTCTGTGTGTATTTCTATTAAAATCAAATCTAACTTTATCAAGAATGAATGCTGCAGTTAAATCCCAATAAGAATATTGAGCAGTTCTCAAAACTAAATCATCTGAAGCAAAAGGCGCAAGATAAATTTCAGCAGCAAGAAGTCTGTTATCAGAAAAATCGCGGTCAATTGAACCTAACCTACCTGCTCCGCTTATTTCTTTACATTCAGTAACAGACATAACACAATCAGGTAATAGAATACTTCGTGTTTTTTTAAACTCAGGGTCGGTAAACCAAGATTTTTCAATTACATAATATTGTGTTTCAACAGCAGGCCCATAATTAATATAAAACCAATTAAGAGCTTGATTAATAATACGTTCAGACTCACGAGGAGGTACTGAATATGGTAATGACCCGCTTCCTGTTATCTCAGAATTTATTAATTCTATTAATTCATCTCTAGTCATTTTGCTTAAATTATTTTAAAAGTTTTCAAAATGATTATTCATCACTTTTAACATGACCATATATAGATCTATGACGTTTTGATAATTTCCATCTAAGTGGGTTTAAGTGCTTAAGAAATTCATTTACTTCATGAGTTTCTTTCTCACCATCTTCATTTTCAAAAGAAACTTTTTTAACATTAAGTTTTTCTAGTGCTTTAGTGATTTCTTCAGCAGGAACTTCTTCATTACCTTCATCTAACCCACTTTCAATAGCAATTGTATCACCATCGCATTCAATTACAAAACCTTTATCATTTGTTGATACTTCAGCAATTTTATCATCTTTTGTATCTTCATCGTTATGATTAATCTTGTTGCTTTTAAAAGAAGCAACATAATCCTCAAACTTTTTAATGTATCTCATAGCCTATTCTTTTTTTCTTTTCTTGTTGTTTTTGTCTTGATTAGGATCACTAAAAGAACTGCTTCCAGCATTACCAGCTTCAGCAGGCTGGCCTTCAACAACTAATGTATCTTTTGATAATTTTGCTAATTTACCAATTTCACCATTACGAATAACCCCACGATTAACTTCACAGTTAATTGCAAGTTTTTTATTTTCAATATAACAGTCATTACAGATATTACCTACATGTAATTCGCATTCAGCAATTTTTGAAAAATCTATTGTGTTTGATTTTAAAAACTCACTTTCAGTAATACGACTATTTTTCAAGTTACATTCATAAAACCAAGATCTTGTTATGATACCTTCAATATCACATTCAATAAATTCAAAATCAGAAAGTTTACAATTAACAACTTTTGTCTTTTTTAATTGATATCTTCCTAATTCAGTATCATAATTAAATTCTCCTTTTGACATTTTACCTGTTATAATTAAATCAAAAAGTTTATCTCGTAAATTTACCCAAACTCCTTCAAGTACTTGTGGATCATCAACCATATCAATAGATACTTTAATATCAGGAAACTTCTTTTTAAAATCTGCATATCTAGCAAATCCTTCATATATTTTCTTATCAATATCTGTCATCTTTTTAAAGTCAGATCTTTCCTTTTCAGTAAATCCTGTAAAGTTTAAAGTATCATATAAATGAATAGCTATATACTCAATGATATCAAGAATTGTTTTACTTTTCTTTTCATAATCTTTTCCGCCTAAGTATCTGTATTCAAGATAACCTTTTTCAGCTTTCAAAAAATTAACTCCGTAATATTTTTCATCAGAAGGAAGTGTTAAAGTAGATCTACTAAAATCTTCTAAAGTAGGAGAATAAAAAAGTACTCGGTTTGGCCTAATTTGTTTTATACTTCTAGCATAAACACTATCTTTTCTTGATGGGAATTTATCAAAGATTTTTCCTTCGTCAAAAGAAAGTATAAATTTAGGTATGTTAATATTTTCTATTGTTGAAAGAGTAGGTATAACATCACCATCAATACTCATGTTTACGTGAATAGAACATCTTTCATTTGTATAACCATTTGATTGAATCCACTCAAAAACTTTAATTAAGATGTTTCTGGCATCGCTATATTTCATAGGACCAGTTACAAGCTCACACATATTTTTACCTCCTGAATAATCAGGTTCAAGTTTAAAAATATCAGCTGTTGGTGCAACTGGTGAATGATATAAAGGTTTTGGGTTATTAATATCACTAAGAGATAGTGGAACTACAACTCTTTTCTTAGTATATTTAGCCAATTGTTTTGCTGTTTCAAAAACATCAAGCGATGAATACATTTCAAATTCAAAACCGATTCTTACACCGTCTAAAACTTCAGTTTTTGAGTAATTCTTTTTAATCTTCATTTGGTAACGAAAGGAAAATTTTATCATTATAAACTCTGTCAATTGTGACCATTGCTTTGTCACCAACTGCAAAGTTCTTTTTCTTTGACTTAATTTCTTTTTGAGAAATTAAACCAACGATATCTTTTTGTAATTTAAAAAGAACCCCAAAAGACTGAACTGATACAACTTCAGCTTCTTTAGTTTTTCCTAAATTTTCATTTTTAAATTCTTCAAGTTGACCTCTTCTAATTGAAGGATCTTCATCAGTTAAGATTAATTTTTTATCTTCTGTAATTTCTTTAATCCAAAACTCAATTGTATCACCTGCTTTAAATGATCCTTTATTAAATTTTGAATATGTAGCAGGAGTCATTTTACTTGTATGTATAAGTCCTGTGAATATATCGTTAAACTCAATAAACAATCCATACTTAGCTGAACCTGTTATTGTACCTATGTATTTTTGGTCCAAATCAAGATCACTAATTTTTGAGTTAAGAACAGTGTTAATATATTTTTTATAAGAAAAAACAAATGTATCACTTTCTTTTAAATAGTCTTCAACCATAACAGGAATTTCCTTTCCTATCATAGAATCAAAATCGCGTACAATGTTTGTAGCAGCCAATGATCCAGGTAAGAATCCATCAACACCTTGTACATTTATAATAAATCCACCGCCATTCTTTTCTTTTATTTTACCGTAATAAGCAGCTGATGGTTTACGTATTTCATTGAAAAACTCAGCTTTTGTTTTTAATGAATGTCCTTTTGATAACGATGTTTTAACATAAGGTTTAATCATTTCAACAACAACAGTATATCCGCTAGCAACAAATGCTTCTTTATTTTCATCAAGTTTTAGCCATTCAATTAGTTCAGCTGGTGATATGTTTAATAAAGAACAAAAATGCTTTTCACTTCTCACATCAATGACTGCGTCAATAAGACCACTTAAAGTTACTAATATTTCTCTCTCATTTACAGCAGTAATGTTTATAATTTTCCTAGTTTCTCCTATTTTAGGTTCTTTGCTTTCAGGATCTGCGCCTAAGAAAACTTTTTCATAAAAATCTAAAGCGTATGGCTCATTGTTAAAAACTTTAACGCCATATTTCTTTAAAATTTCTGGGTTTGCTGTTTTTCTATCTTGGGTCATAATTACATCCCAAGAAGATTCTTCTAATGTTGTTGTTTTTTGAATGTTCATATTTTTATTTTTTGATATGGTATATATCTTTTTAAAAAAACTGTTAAGGTTCAGGAATAGCAGATATTATTACAAACGTATCCTTTATTACTTGATATGTATCAAGGACAAAATCAGGAAGTGCATATTTAATCGCATTAGCAGCTTCTATTACTGCTGTGAACGCTACTACAATAATTAATAAAGTTGATTGCAGAGCATGTTTTGTAGTTAACGCTACATTTAATGCATAAAGTGGATTAGCTGCTCCAGGAGGCGCAGTTACAGCAGGTGGCACAATAATATTAGCAATTGTTGTTCTTACATCTATAGGAATTTGATTAATTCCATCGCTAACAACTCTATATTGATGTTTTATGATATTAATCTGTTGTTCGACAAAATCGTTAAGCCCTTTTTTAAAGTTATCAAGAACCTCTTTGGTTTTTTTATCCTCATCATCTTTTATTTGCTTCTCATCATCACCTCTTTCACGTCTTTCTTTACTCTCTTTTTTGATAATATCATATTGTTTTTTTATTTCAGGCGATTCTTTAGCAATATTTTCAATAATAGCAATTGCTTCTAAAAAAGGTAAAGCTTTACCTAAATCACCTGCTGTGCCTAGTATTTGTTTTTGACGTTCTAATGACATATTATTTAGTTTTAGTATTTTTACTTAAAACACCTGTAGGTAAAGGCAATGTTGGTGGAGTATTAGGACCTGGATGAGTATGAAGATCAAACAATTCCTTAAATGTATCTCCTAATATTAAAGATTCAGTTGCTCCTTTACCTAAAGTAATATTAGGAGAATCAACATTACAATTTTCAGATGTAATGTTTACAGTATTATCGGACGCAATTGTTATCGTATCACCTACTAAAGATATTAAACTCTTTGAATCTTTGTGTAATATTGTTATACTTGAATCAGCTGCAATATTTATTTCCGAACTTTTTAAATAAATTATTAGTCCTTTACCTGGTGTGTAAAGTAATTTTAATTGTTCATCAGCATCATAAGCAAGTACATGCGAATTTAAGTATGTGTCAGATATTTCATTTTTAACGTCTTCACTAAAATTTTGTATTGACGAGTATTCTCCTGAGTATAAATTACCTTCAGAAAAATGTACTTGTACAATTGTGTTAATTTTCGGAATAGAAATATTAGCAAAACCGTCAGCGCCTCCAGCAAACATAGTTTTTCCTACTGGGTGAAACCAAGGTAATTTATCATCAGGTATATCATCATAAAGTCCAAATACTCGAACTCTTGCTCGTCCTTCTTTGTCAGGATCATTATTATCAACTATCGTTCCTACTAAATAAGATCCTTTTAATATGTCTAAATTTAATCCTTTCATTTTAAGTTAATATTTCCTAAATTAGTTTTATCAATATTTGGTGCAATTAATGGTTCTTTACCTAATTTTTGTTGTGTTCTATTAGCTCCATCTAGAGATAAAGAACCTGGGTTACCATCTGTATTTGAGTTTTCACCTGTTAGTTTAACATTTCCAGGTTGTCCTTCAGTATTAGCACCATTAGTAGCAAGATACTCTTTACCTAAATTAACTTGTTCTGCATTAGGCGCAATTAAGTTTGTTTTGCCAGGGTTACCAAGAATATTAGTTTTTTCACCATCTAAGGATACATTTCCAGGAGCTATACTTGAAGATGGCACAGACGATAATAATTCTTTGCCTAAATTGCCACTTAATGATGAAGTAGCACCTCCTAATAAAATTTTATCTAAAGCATTATTTAATCCTGATGAAGCTAAAGGATTGTTAAAAGCTTTACCTGGGTTACCTTCAGGATTTGCAGCGTTTCCTAATTGCTCTTTACCTGGATTAGAATTAGGTATAAATGCTGATGTTAAAGACTCTTTACCCGGATTTCCTATAATATTAGCTGCGTTTCCTATAGACTCTTTACCCAGATTTCCTGAAATATCTTGTGATGCTTTTGATGCTTTAATAGCTAATGAATATTCAGCTTGAGCTGATGCTAACTGACTAGCAAAAGTTTGTAATCCAGCTGTCGTTGCTTGATCTACAAAAACATTTTCTAAAGGACCTCTAGATGATGAAGTGCCGTACTTTGATATTGTACTTTGCGCTGCTGACAAAGGATCCTGTGCAATGCTACTTATCTGAGCAGATAAATTAGCAATAGATAAGCCGTAAACATTGCCTAAAACAGCTCCGTTAACAGCTGTTTGAACTAAATTTTTAACATCCCTAGATACTGCATTTGAAAAGGCACCTAAGATGCCATTCATACCACCTGTTTTTACTACACCATTTGCTGACTGAAAAGCTTGTTCTGTTTGTCTTCTTTTATCATCTCCGTAAGTAAAGTCTGCATTACCTCCAGGCGATCTATACGCAGGCATAGCTGAAAAAGCCTGTGTTACTTTATCGCCTCTACCTGCTGGTTGTGTAATAGATGTAAATGCTGATGTAGAAAAACTAGCATCTCTGTAATAAGGATATATTGTGTCAAACAATATTGCTCCTAATAAGCCATAAGAGTTTTTTTCTCTAATTCTCCCAACTTTAATTCCTATTTTAACTCTAGCAGATTCTCCAGGATAATTATTAAGATCTTGTATATGATCAAGGCCGTCTTCAATAATTGTAAATTCACAATAATCAAAAACAAATTCTAAAAATGTGGCAGGCTCAAATAAGCCACCATGTCCATCGTTCATCGTTCTTATTTCAGCCACAACTACTCTCATTGAGAAATAACGTTGAGTTTCAGGCAACATCCATCTCATATATTCTGCATCAAATGCAGCTTTGCGATATAAATCCATTAAATAAGTAAGACGCATGTTCATTGTGTCATTACCTTCAAAGATAAGTTTTTTATCTTTTGCTCTAAAATTATCTTTAGGATTAATTTTAGTCATCTCACCTAATCCTGTGATTTTGTCAAATGACCAAGGGCTTTCTTCTAATATTTTTATCATACCATAACGAAACTCCTTAATCATATCAGCTCTGTAATATTCGCCAATTCTCTGTAAATAGCTCACGGCTGAATCTGGGTGTTCTTTACCATAATTTTTATTATTTGGATCACCAACAACACTTGCATTTGCTACACTATTGTTGTTTGCTCCTAAAAATAATCCTTGTGGTAAATAATCCAAATCATAATTAAGTGGGTCAGTTACAGTCTCAGGAATAATATGCCAATAAAAACCAAGATATGTAGGATCTTCAACATCCCACCTTGTTGCACCAATTTGTCCTGGTGACGATTGGTTGGTTATAAAGGTACCTTTACCTGTTAAAAACCCTTTTGATAATTTATCTGTATATTGCATAATTTATATATTAATGTTATCCTGTAGCAGGAACCGGCCATTCTCTTCTTCTCAATAATAGAATTTGCGTAATGCCTGGTGTAACTTCGCCGCTACCTTCAGATGTTCTTGTTGGCATTGCAATTGTGTATTTAATTTTTAAACCATCAATCATGTAATAACCGCTATATAGCTGTTGAGCAATTGGCGCTGTTTCATTAGCTGGTAAATTTGCTTCCCCAGGAGTTGCATTAGCTGTTCTATCAAATGTATCACCAAAAGAATGTAATAGGATTGGAACTTTTTCTCCTCTGTAAACGTTAGGATTCCATCTTGTTATCTCAATTTCTAAATATAGCTTATCAAGTTCTTCTAAGTTTCTTTTATTCCATAGCTGAGAATATAGATACATATCATGTGAATCTTTATATTGAATTCCTAGCCAAATGTATTTATTCTGTGTTTCCCAATATTTTTCAGAAGCTGTCCCATCAGCGGCCTTAGGATAAGGCCTACCTTTAAGTAACATTTTGTCTTCATGTGATCCTTCTGTAATAATAGGATCAACATAAATACTCCAAGTACCTTTAGTTGCTTGACTATAAAATTGTGCATATGTTTTATATCCCCACCTTTTTGATATTGCTGAACTATTATTTTGTATTGTGTAAGTTTGTATAAAAGAGTTTGTTCCACTAAAAGAATCCATGTCAGAAAAGAATTTCTTAGACATTTGTTGTGATCCTTTTTCTAAGTTTGTATCTGATTTATCATCGGTCATAAATACGATATCTAAAATACCTGCACTAAGTTTACCTTCTCCTGCTATTTGGTTATTGACATTTATAAAATTTAAATGATAATAAATATCAATGTAACATTTATAAAAGCTTTTTTCATCTTTCCATGAATGCTCAGTGATATTCATTATGAAATTTTTTAAAGTATCATTAGGGCATATCCAAACTTGGCTATCACTTGTACTTTCCTCATTTGTTGCAAAGCCTAACTTTAAATTTTTAGCAACTTGTTGTAAAACTTCAAAACTAGTTCCTTCATAATTTTTTATAACTTCATCTTCTAAATGTGGTATAAAAAGGACACCTCTTATTTCAATTGTTGATCCTCTACCTTCTGCACCACCAGGACCACTATCAACAAATGTAATTAAGTAATCATTTCTTACAGGTTTAAAAGCATCATTTTTAGCTCTTATAAATACTGAAGCAATATCACCATCTTTTGGAAAACCTACTGTTTTAAAAACATTTGTACTTGTTAAAGCTATTGTAAGTTTAAGTTCAGGCAAAAACCCTGTAGCATCAATTTCAAAATTTATTATTTCATGAACTGCAAATGTGTAATTGTTAATAATAATAAATGGGTAATCTGTGCCTAATGTATTTTGATATTGCCTACCTGTAGGAGATCCTTTTAGATTTTCCAAATCAGGAGACGTTCCTGTAAAAAGGTCATCTAAAGCAATATCATCAAGTTGTATTGATGGGCTAAAAAGTGATCTAATAACAATATTATCTTCTGCCATATTTAACCGTTTGTTCTGTTTTTAACTAAGTTATTGATAAATTGTGTTTTTGACAATGGATCATTACCACTATTTAGGTTGCTTCCTTTACTTACATTCGGTCCCATTACAAGAACTCCATTTCTTAATTCAATTTCTTTATCACCGAAATTAGCATAATTAGGTGGCAGTGCAGTATCAGGAGTTTTCTTTGCAGCTAATCTCTTATTAAATTCTTTTAATGTAGGATCAACTTTTGATTTTTTCTCAGGTGTTAAATATTGAGTACGTACATCAAGTTTGTTTTGTTCATCATTATTAACGCTACGCATATTTCTCTCTAAACTAAATACATCCCACTGAATAAGAATGTCACCATTATCAATTGAAAAAGGGTTACTTATGCCATTAAATTTTAAAATTTTTTCAACGTGATCATAATTACCATACATACTTTTAGATATTAAGTCGCATCGCATCGCTGTATCTTCATTTACTAAAAAGTATGATACACCTTGTGGAGGAGTACCGTTATCAGCATAAACAATATCCTTAGCAATTAAATCAACATATTGAACATTATCATTTGGATTTGTTATTATACTTTTAGTATCTTGGGTTAATGTAAAAGTTATCATAATTAGCTATTTGTAAATTTAACTCCGTGGCTATATATAGCACTGGTTGTACTTTTAATTCTAGGAACAAACGATTGTTTCCAATAACCGTAAATTCCGTCTATAACACCAGGATCACCTGAAAGCGGTGATGTTCTTTTTGCTGCCGTGTTACTATTTGGAGATGTTGAAGGCGTGCCTCCTTGACCTGATGAAGAATTTGTTCCGTTAGAACCTTTTAATTTAGCTGCTTCATTAGGGTTTGCGCCGTAATCTTTACCTGTTGTGGCGTCAACAGCAGTCATATTAACAGATGATAATGATTCTTCATAACCTTTAGGCAGAGAATATAATCGCCCTTGTCCACGGTTAAACATTGATTCGATTCCTGCTCTATCTCTTGGCATGCCATGCTCAAGAGATATTGTTGCTTTAAGTTCAGCTGGGAAATCATCAGGACCCAATTCATCACTAAATTCCAATTTTATGCCAGTACATATTAAATTACCAATCATCATCATAGGGTTCATTGGGTTACCTACAGTTACATGCCATTCACCAACAGGTGCTCCAGTTAAAAGAGTATGTATTCCTTGCATTTGTCCTTTAGCACCAGCTGTGTTTAACTTCATGTAAGCTGATGCACCTTTACCAGCAAGTTCTTTTAATCCGCCAACAGGATCATCAAAAAACTTATTAAATGCATCACCTATAACTTGAGCAGCAGAAGCAAATTGATCCGCTACAACTTTAAAGAAACCTTCTGGGTTACCGTTTAGCCAAGCTGATCTACCAGCAGGACCTCCAAGGAAAGGGTCAAGATCTCCTTGTTGCCCCATAGGCATGTATCGGTTCATACCGCCCCAGAATTGTGCTTCATTATAAGTTAAGATCATTAAGTTACCTATGATATCAAGCATAGCAGCTTTTGTATTTATTCCACCGATAGATCTTGCTGAATATTCAAAAACTAAAGATAAATCATGTTTAAATGTAACGCCACGATCTCTTGCTCTTGTGCTATCAATAACTGTTACTGGACCTAAAACTTTATTTGCATACGGACCGTTATTATAAGGGTCCAATGGAGTACCATTATCAAGTTGTGGCTTTGCTCCTACTGCCCCTTTTGTTACTAATCCTAACAATTTAGCTAATCCAGGCGCTGGTGAATCTGCTCTAGCTCTCTGTCCATCAAAATTAACTTCCCATACATCTGCTTTAATTTCTTTCCATTTTAAACCTGCTTCAATAGGACCAATTATACTTGATATTTTATTACCTGTTTCTTCTCCTAAAAATGTTACAGCTGTAGCAACAGGCAATGTTTTATCTTTTGATATTTCCCCTCTTGCGTCTTCAGCAGAACCTACTGAATCTAAACAAGGCGCTGGGTATCTCCTAAGAGTTATCATATAATTAAGTGGTATTTTTTTCCACCATTTTAAGTAAACGAAATCTTGATATCTATAAGGAAATTTATAATTATTTCCTTGGTTTGACCATTCAACAAGTCCTTTTACTGTTAAATCACCTTTATGAGAAGTTTCAGTATTTTGAATCCCACCTCCACTAAATTCATAAAAACGTGGTTGATTTTCTCTATCAATTAAAAATTGGTTACCTGCTTTACCTCCAGCTGCTTGTATGTTAATGTAAGCATTATAGTTCATAATAGAAGGAACCCCGTAAAACTCGGTTAATTTTCGGCCATCGTCAACACTAAACTTATTTGAGTTAGCACTTATTAATGTTTTGCCATCAGCTGGGTCTTTTACAATAAACCCGTCTATAAGAGGTGCTTGTATATCTTCTTTTGATGTAAACGAATATATTACTGAATTATCAGTTTCAGATACAAGATAAACTAATCTAGGATCAAGAGGAACTTCATTTGCACCATAGTTTAAACCCCCAACTCCACTAGCTGCAACATCTCCTGTTATAGTTGATACGCCTCCAATTCCACCTATTGAAGTTGTATCAGGGTAAACTGTACCTGTTGGATATGAAGATCTTACATCAGCTTCAGTTCTTGTTAATATTGCAGGTGTCTTAACTGTTGACGGGGTAGAAACTGCACCGGTTTGTTTAATGCCACCAATTGCTTGCGATATTTCAGCAACAGTACCAGTAGGTATTGATATGCCTTTAATATTAGTGCTTCTTGTATCAGGTGCATTATTATATACTTCCGGAGCTGGCGAAAGATAATTTACATTTAAACCAGCAGGCGTAGAACCTACAATCTCTATTAAATATGGCGGAGAAGGCGGATTTGATGCTTGTGCAGATGTTCCCATTTATAGTTTCTATTTTTTCTATATATCAATTATTTATATAACACATGAATATATAAAGAAAAATATTAAAATATATTATGAAACATATTAAAAATTACTCTGACTTTTTTAAAGTCAATGAAGAAGCTGAAGGCGCTTCTTACAAAGCTAAATTAGAAGAAATTATAAAAGATGCACAAGAAATTGCTTCTATGATAAATGATGGAGAAGACTTAGAAGCATGGGTTCAAGATAAGATCGCAATTGCTAATAGTAGTATGCATGCAATTAAAGGATATCTCCAAACAGGCGATACTGGAGTTACAAAATAATTTATTATGAAAAATAAAAAGGTAGATTTTTCTAAGGACTTTATAGTTTTAAGTAAAAATCAAAAGAAAAAACCTTTTACTCTTAAACCAAAACTAAATAAGCCATTTGCTATAAGAAAAAAGGCGCCAATACAATCTTTACTTGATAAAGTAGAAAAACTTCATGATAAGTTAGATAATCATGAAAAAGAAAAAAGACAGTCTTAAGACTGTCTTTTTTAGTTTAAATTAAATCATTGATATTTTCTAGTTCATTTAATTTATCGAGCCAGACAACAGGAACTGTCTTACAATCAATAATATGAACTTTTTTCATTGTTGGGTAAAACGTTACTTCTTCAAAAAGTTCAATGTATTCATCATGAAAACCTTTATCGGTTAAAAACACTACTTTTTCAATGTTTTTAATTTCTTCTGTGTAATGTATAATATCCCTAACAATTTCATCGTCTAATTCAGGATTGCTATAAACAATGCCTAAAAGCTTTCTACCGCTACAACCATCTTTAATTCTTTTTAATATTTCTTGGCTAATAATAAAGGACTTACAATTATCTAAGTTATTTTTATTAAACCCTAAGCTTTCAATAACATCATCTATTTCAATGATGAGATACTTTCTTAAGTTTAAGAAACATTTTTTAATTTTTGACTTATCATCAAATGTAATGTAGAGGTTCAAATTCACAAGTGTTATTTTTTTGCTGTTTTTGCTAAATAAGCAGTTTTTTGTCTTTCACGACGCTCAGCTAGTTTATTGTTTCTATGTTCTTGAATTAACATATTTTTTTCAATAACTTTTTCAGCTTCAGAGTTTTCTAAACCGCTTTCAACAAGTTCAGCAATTTTTTTTGAATAACGTTCAGCTTCAGCGTCCATTAATCTGTTTGTAGAATCTTCTACATTTTTTATAAAAATCTGTTTACCAGCTTCTTGTTTTCTTGTTTTTAAATCAGCTTTAGCTGATTCTGACATAGTTTTAATTTCTTTAAAAAGACCTATTCTTTTTTCAAGTTCTCTACGTTGTTTTCTGTTATACATAATTTAAAGTTTTAGCATACATGTAATTAAATAATCTTAAAAATGCTGAAAGAACAAGTGCTTCTTCTGAAGATACACCATTTCCAATTTCAACCATTTCTAAGCTTGATTTTGACTCTTTTAAGCTTCCATCGCCTTCTGGTTTTGATTGTTCAAACCCTGTAACATCAACAGCAAAGACAGGGACCATCTGATCACTGTTTTTGTATAAATACACTGGTCCTAAAAATAGCCAACGGTCATTTTCATCTTTAAGGTCAAACCCACCTTCTTCAAGAAGTTCTCTTTTTGCGGTGTATAATAAAGAATCGTCTTCATTTTCAATTGTACCCGTGATAAGTGTTTGTGCATAATTACCTTCTCTAAAATAATTTAGTTCTTTAAGTAATCCTACTTCAGTAATTATTCCCATTTCGTTAACACGGTATGGCATAATAGCAACTGACATTTCTTTGTTTTTCAAGCCTACTTCGCCTTCTATGTCAACAACTTGAAACCACTTATCTTCAAATAATACTTTATATTGTTTCATTTATTCTTGTGCTTTTTGTTTTCTTTTTTGTAAACGAATTAACCCAAATCTGATGTGCGATTTGTTTTTTAATATCTTCAGAATTTAAACTACCTGATAAATAATCAAGTACTTTTTTTTCTCCGTCATCATATGAATCAGAAAGAACTTTCATTAAATCAACTGGTGGAATATCAACAACTATTGAAATTTGTATAGATGATTTTGTTTTCTTACTGTCTTTTAATAATTTAGCAATAGGGTTGTCAGAATGTGTTGCTGGTTGAAAATTGCTAGGTTGTGGAAATGAATCTTGCTGTATAGGATATGCACGAGCTGTTGTATCAAGACTATTCATATTTTGTAAATCCTGCGCATATTGCTGTTCCATTTTTTCAGTTACGTAAAACGGATGATTTTCATCAGGCACTTCAATAAAGAAGTCATTTAATAATTGTTCGTTACCTCTTGAACCATCCATAAACTCTAAAAAGTTTATATCGTTATCTTGCGTAATTGTCCCATCCCATTTTACAAAGTCACCTGCTCTTTCGCCTTTAAGCCATTGAAAAGTTTTAATATCACTCATTTTATTAGTTTTAGTATATATTTCTTCTTTAGAGTTCAATAAAATTTCTGTATTCCCTGTGATATTCTCGCATCCATTCAGTGGTAAAGCCATCTCTTGCCCATCCGAGATATTCTTGTCGAAATTCTTTGAGAAAATCTGAAACATGTTTTTCCAAATCCCCATTTGTTTCAGTCATTAAAGCATTATAATTTATTCTAAAAGTATGCGAAGTGCCTTTTATTTTCCAAAAAAAGAATAAAGCTGTGCTTATATAACCATACCCGTATTCTATAGACAAAGGAACCCAATTAGAAACTTCAATATCAAAAGATCCTCTGCCTGATAATTCTGCAAAAACTTTTATGTAAGGCATATTAATTTTCTTGAGCTGGTTCAACACCGTTTACCTGTTCTTCAAGTGCTTGGAACATCATTTCAATAACTTCTTCTCTATCAGTACCATGCAAAGACATCATTGCTTCAATATCTTGTCTTTGCATTCTGATATTAGCAATTCCTTTATCACCTTGACAAAGTTGTAAGATAACATTATCCCAATCAGGGTATGTTTTATTTTCTAAATTTTCATTTAACATATATATGATTTTAATATTATATTCATAAAATTAAAATAGTTTTAAAAAAGGAAACTGCAGGCGATAGCGAATCCCTGCAGTTAAAAACTTGTCGTAACAAGCAAACGGTCCTAATCCGTTATTTCTTTATCTCTTACTAAAAAGAGCATTAATTTTGCTTTCAACACCGCTTGGGTCTTCAACTTCATTGCCAATTGATGTTTTTCCTTGAAATTCTAAACCAGCTTGTGTGTTACCTGTAGTTTTAGCAGACAATTCTATTTCATGTGCTATATCACCAATTGCTACATAATAAAATAATCTTATCTCCATTCTAGTGTTTTTATCTTCAATAGCTAATTTAGATTCTTTATTGCTTAAACCTTTTATAAGTAAAGATAATGTATCGCCTCCATGTACAAATTCCACTTTAGCAGAACCACTAGACTGTCCTGTTATTTTGTAGTATGGCGGGTTAACTGCTGGGTCAGCTTGTTTTAAACCAAATTTTAAAACAGATAATAAATTGCTATCAATATCATTTGAATTATTATTAGGCAATGTTAACAAATGATATGCTAATTTAATTGCTGCTAATTTACTTTGAACTTGAATATCTTTTAAACCGCTAGGATCTTGTGGGTCATACTTAATTGT
>Ga0214192_1000115_pt1 | contig 46223 bp, 44 predicted proteins | sample TroBogEpilimnion_44_FD_153030 | JGI IMG/M metagenome (GOLD analysis project Ga0214192, IMG submission 153030) | Freshwater microbial communities from Trout Bog Lake, WI - 29JUL2008 epilimnion | ecosystem: Environmental > Aquatic > Freshwater > Lake > Epilimnion/Euphotic zone | place: Trout Bog... | reverse complement strand
CCCCCCCCAGCCTCAACCTGAAATACACGCTGTGCGTAAGGGATGTTGGATCTTTGAGATTGGCGAGTAACGGCGGGCTGTTTCGCAACAGGCTGTTGTCTTTGAACTGGAACAGCAGGCGCTCCTTCCCCTCGCATCATTGCCTCAAGCGGATCCACCTGATCAGAAGCGGGAGCATGACTTGGGGCGGACCCACTGGTATCCGCCCGCATCATTTCCTCAAGTGGATCTATTGCGTCTTGATTCGTGTCCATGTCTGCACCTTAGTTCAGGTAGCGAGTGACGCCATCGCCAAGACCGCCGGAATAAGACCCATCAGGATTTTTGTAGCCTCGCTCAAGAAGCAGCCTACGATTAGCATTTGGGTTGCTCAAAAATTCCTCAGCATACGACTTGCCGTTCTTTTGTTTTGTGAACAACTTTTTGATCGCTTCTTTGTCATTGGAATAAACATCAGCCATGTCGTGATTGAAATACGATTCCATGTTTGCATCTGTTCCGTATTTCGCAACGTACTCACGAGCATAGTCTCTTAAATCTCGAAGCCTCTGATTTTCAATCATCATGCTTGAAAGTATGTTGCTAGACGCTTCTCTGGTAATTCCTCCGCCCGGAAGAACTTGCTTCAAACCTTCCGCAATTCTTGCGGCTTTTTCTCCATAGCGGCTTGCAATAACAGGAGCCTGAAGGGTATTGATCTTGTCAATAATTTGCTGGTCAGTAAGGTCGCGCATAGAAGGATCATTTTTTACGTTCCTTCCAAGCAATTGAACAGCGAACTGGTAGATATTGTTCAATTTAGTACGGTCTTCAGGATTTGGGCCGATTCCGGTCCAAGTCCCTTCGCTCAAAGAGTTCAAAGATTTTCCAAGTTGGACAAGATTTCTCGCCGTATCGTCAGCGGTATACGCTCCGCCTTCAATGTCTGCTTTGTGCCGAGCAAGTTCTGCCGGATTTACTGCAAATTCGCCGTGGCCGTGCATAACGGCATTTTGAATGTTTGCAGCGGGGGGTCTTGATGGATCAAAGTTGTATTTCTGAGCGAGATCGCTGTCCACAAATGAAGAAGGACCAATATACAAATTCCCATCATCTCCACGGGAAATTGATTTTTTCTGTGTTGTGGCCTGTTGTTCCCCAGCAGAGGGCTTCCCGTAACCCATGAATTGGTACTGAGCCTCATAATGCCATTGAGAACCGTCTGGACCCGTAAATGTCTGTTGTCCAGCCTGACCCGGACCTTTTACTGCAACGCTATTTGCGGGCGCTTTAGACTGCATGAAGTGGAAAACTTCCGTCTGCGTGAGCAGAGGTATTCTGGCGGTGCGAGCCTGAGTTTCTGCAATGTTCGCAGCCTGCTGCTGCGTGTTCATATAGGACTGAGCACCAGCGCCGATGCCAGACGATAAAGCAACACCAAAACTGCGCGTTGGCGCAGTTCCCATCGCAGCGATGCCAGTAAGGAAAGGAACAACTTTGCTTTGGTCAAAGTTTCCTTGAGCGTCTTTTAAGAAAGACAGCGTGCCTGCACCCTTGATGAAGTTCATCAACTTATTCGGTTCGCCCGGAGGTGCTTTCGACGGCGCATTAGTCATTGCCCTATCAAGCATTCCTGTGGGCTGCGCGGCGGCAAGCCCAGATTGCGTAGCCTGCGTTGAAGTTGCTTGAGCCTGCTGAGTTGGCTGCGGTTGTGTTTGTTCAGCAGAGATCGGCTGAAAGTTTTCGGAATAATCTTTACCAACACCTTCCATCGGAACATTGATAGAAGACAGCATGTCTTCAACTTGCAGCGGGCTTGCTCCCTGATAATCAGGATTGCGCTTTGTTGCTTCCGCAATAGCCATCTGGCGTTTTGCTTTGAGTTCAGCAGGCGTCCGCGTATAACCGCTTTGGGGGGGATTTGCAGAAATTTCTCCCCTCTCAATAGCGGCCTGACGCATCAAATCGGCGCGGGTTGGAGTGTGCAAGGCTTTTATAATTGACTCTCCAAGACCCGTATCTGCGCCTTGGCTCTGTTCCCACAAAGATCCTCCGCCGACTCCAGTATCTTTTGGAGCAACGGTGTCAACGTAACTTGGTAGCGCCGGTTCGTCATCAACCGACCCATCCAGCGCATACCCATGCCGACCGCCAGCAACGCCGCCGCGATTGAACGCCATCAGCAGCGCGTCCATCGCATCAGAACCGGCAGACGCTGCGGCATCAGAAACGGCAGACGCTGCGGCATCAGAACCGGCAGACGCTGCGGCAGCATCTCCAGCACCAGAACTGAATAGGCTTGATAGCCCGCTTCCAACCTGACTGCCAAGGTTCCCAAGCGAAGAAAGGCTAGAGGACATTGAACCCAACTGTCCAAGACCCGACTGCTGCTGGGGCAGCGAGCCAGCAGTCGCCAACTTCGCATCCGGCTTTTCTTCCGGGATGTCAAGATGAGTTCTGCTTTTTTCTTCAGAGTACGGCGTATCCGAATCAGAATCTGAAGATCCGCCGTCTTCAAAATGGCGACGACCAATTAGACCGCCTCGTGCTGAATTTTCTGGGGCATTTTGATTAGTGTCAGGAGGGCTTTCATCAGGAGAATCTCCGGGAACATCTTGATTAGTGTCAGGAGGGCTTTCATCAGAAGAATCTCCGGGAACATCTACACGAGTTCCTTGCGGAGTAACGTCGTGAAGCGTGCTTTCCTGATACTTGTTGTAGAGTTTTTTCCCTTGATTGTAGGCGCTTTGCAAGTCGCTTCCTGCGGTTGCCATTTCATGCATTTGCTGCGCTGCCGATCTTTGCGGCGCAAGACCGCCAGCCGTCGCCAAATGGCCGACAGGAAGGCTTGCCTGCGGCACATAGCCCGCAGTTCCGCCATGCGGCTGAGACCCCATCGGTCCGCCATACAGACCAGCCTGCGAAAACGGTGCGTACATCTGCTCTTGGGCGGCAAGCAGCGTAGCAATGTCCATCGGATTGACAGTTGATTGGACATTGAAATTTGGATACCCGCGAGTCTGAGTTTGGGTCTGCATCATCCCGCCATCGGCGTAGGCAGCGCGTGCCAGTCCGCCGCTGGCGTACCCTTCGCCCATGTGCTTTGCGCCGACATGCCCGCCCATGCTGGTGGCCTTGTCGTAATCGACCGTCTTGTACCCGCCTGCGAGGCCGACCGCCTCCGGGTGATGGTGCTCGACTTCCTGCGCGATCAGGCCGATCTGTTTGCGCGGGTCACCACGGTAGTTGTACTTGTGGATCGTTTGACCGTCGAACGTCTTGCCGACCGGCTCAATGTTCTCTTTGAGACGCTCGTCCGAGAAGAAGCCACCGGGCTGCGTGGTGGTCGTCGTGGATCCAGACAACGCGCCCGTGCCTTCTGCGATGTTCGCGAGGAACTGCGCGACCTGAAAGGGATACGACTGCTGCTGCAAGAATTGGTTGTAGAGCGCGGTGTCCTGCGCCTGATTGGCCTGCTGCTGCACCTGACCGGCTGCAAGGTTCGCCTGCGCGCCCTGAATGCCGAGACCCTGCGCCTGAGCGCCAAGACCGGCCAGCGCCTGCCCGGTGCCCATCTGCTCGCCGTATGCGGTCTGACCCAACCCTGACATCAACTGCGCCGCCTGCGCCTGTGCAGCGCGGTTGGCCTGCGCGGCTTGCAGCCCGATGGCCTGCTGGCCTGCGGCCGTCTGAAGCGCGGTGTTGTAGCCTTGGTTCAGCAGGTTCGAGTAAATGTTTGCGCCAGCCAACTGCTGCTGCTGCGCGAGATTGGCGGCAGCAATGCCTGCTCGATCACCGCCGAATGCGCCAGACTGGATCGCATTGCCCAACTGCCCCGCCATCGCCTGCTGGTTCTGCTGGTTCAACAACTGCTCGGTGCTCTGAGCGACGTTGCTGAGATAAGGCGACATGTACTTGTTGATCGCCGATGCGCTCAGATCGCTCGGGTTGACCGCCTGACCCGACGCCTGCCCCATCTGTGCGGCGAAGGTGTTGTAGGGTTGCGTAGCGGCCTGAGCGCCCAGCACCTGACCCGTAGCGGCCCCGATGAAGGGCTGCGCGGCTTGAGCGTACTGGGCGGTTTGACCCATGCCAGCCTGCTGCTGTGCGTTCGGCATCGCCACAAACTCGCCGCCGTAAGTCTGGAATGGCGTTCCAGCAACCTTCTGCGCCTGCGCGTTGACGGAGTTATAACGGGCCAGCACCTCCGGTGGGATGCTGATCTGTTGTGTGCTTTGTGACGATTTTCCGCCCATATCAGTGCTCCGTTCCCTGCCACTTGCCGGTCTCGGCCTTGTACAGGAAGAATGCGCCACTCGGTTTGCCGAATTGCCGTTCGTACATACGAACCTTTGCTTCGGTCCGCGAATTGCTCAAAACGCCAATGATCAATGGTATCCCAAGCGTGTCCGAGACGCGCTTGCTGAATTCACACAATTTTTTGGCACGCCCGCCCTTCGCGCTGCGGAAGTCCGGGTGAATGAAGATCGCTTTTTCTTCGACAACCAGCGAGTCCGAGTACCACATCGTGCCGATTCGCAGCAGCACGACGCCCTCGATGGCACCGCCCGGCTGGCCGATCACGCCACAGATCCCGTGGTCCTGATGCAATGCAGGCCAGATCTCTGCGGCCAGTTTTGCAGGGTTCGGGTTCAGAAAGCCGTTCTCCTCGCATGCCATTGTCGCGATGGACATGATCTCGTCGAGGTCTTCGGGAACGGCAATGCGGATCTTCAGTTCGTCGCTCATGTCAGTCCTTCTTTGGTCCGGGGAGTCGTTCAAGGGTCTTTACAGTCTTTGCGCGCATCGACTTGACGAAGTGGTCGAGCACCTTGTGTCCAAGATCAAGATCGCCTTGGCCTGCCATGCGGACCTGCTCCGGCGACAGGACGTATTCGCCGCCCGCCGCGACAATCGGCACGCCTTCAACGTCACCGCCTGCGGCCCGCGTTACGGGTTCGCCGTAGGGGCCTGCGCCTTGTCCGTAGGGGGAACCGCTCTGGCCGTAGGGTTCGCCGCCAAACACGCGCCTCATGTGCTTGAACCCGGCCATCGTGTTGCCTTCGCCCATCGCGCTGATGATGTCAGCCGGGATGACGTAGGCCCCGCTTGGAACGTGCATCGGCAGGTGGTCGGTGCGGCCCGCCACGCTGCTGTGGATCGGCCCGACATGGAGTTTGCCGTGGGCCGGGGCGTGCATGTGCGGGGTATGGGGCGCATGGGGCGGGTGCGGCAAGTGCGGATTGTGCATTTTGTGCATCAGCCCGCCGCCGGTTGCGTAGGCCATCCGGCCTGCCTGCTGGTCCGCGTTGAACGTCGCAGCCGGGTTGGCGAGCGACAGGTCTTCTCTCGGTCCGCCGAATCCAAAGCCGGGAGAGGACATGCCCGGCATTGATGAAGGACCCTTGCCAGTGGCCGTAGGAACCGACGAGGACAGTTTCTCGGTCGCAGGGCGGGTTGGCGCTTGGGATGATGTTGCAAGCCCGCCAGCAGGCTTCCCAGCGACTCCCATGAAAGGATTTGGCGTCCCGGTCATGGCGGTAGAGTTCATCTGAATCGGTGTTGAAGTGCTGCCGCCCATTTTTGCCTCACGAGAAACTGACTGTGACGACCTGACTGGTGCCTGTCGCTACCACGATGCCGAAGTTGCACGGCAGGTTCACAGGATAAACCCCAACCGCCTGCGGGATGACGAAAATCGGTTTGGACAACGTGGTCAGGGTATTGCAGTCGTACACAAGCCCGGTCGTCGATCCGGCGGTCGTCACGCTGATCACCGCAACCCGACCGGCGCTGTTCTTAACCAACTGAGTGCCGGTGAAGGCAGCAAGGTTCTGAGCGCCTGCGACGTTCAGGTACGTCTGCGCCTCGTTGTTCAGCGCCGTGACGATGTTCTTGAGAGCGGTCAGTATGTCGCCGGGTGAGACGTTCATCAGAACTTACCGTCCTGCTGGAAGCGATAGCGGTTGTTTCCAATTCGCCAGAACGAGTCCAGATCGTTGCTGTAAAAGTACAGCGAGATCAAACGGCCTCGAACACGCGGAGAGAAGAACGTGGTGCTGGAGGTTAGCAGGTAAGGGCCATACGCAGTCTGCGGGCCGGTCGGATAGTCTGCTGCGTAGATAATGAGGTTCACAGCAGCATTCTGATTGCCGCCGTACAACCCAAACTTCATGTCGGGCCACCACTGGTCAACGAAGGTCTTCACATCGCCTTCGGACAGCGCAAACCAGCCGGTGCGGAAACTTGACGACATCGCCTGAGTGTCGGCGTTGAACAGGTAGTTTCCCTTGCTCTCTTCATGCTGGTAAACGTACTTTGAGTTCGGGTCAAACCCAATCGGCGCACCAAGGATTGACTGGTCAATCCACGCCGACCGGCCGAGCGTGCCGTAGTCCCACTGCATCAGGACCGTGTTCAATTTGGCGTAAGCGTTGATCTCGCCGCTGTTGCCGGTCGTCGGGTAGTACCAAGTGATTTCGCCAAAACGCGAGTTGACCGCGACTCGGATCTTGTCAAGGTTGGTCTGGTCAAGGTCTTGGAAGATAACGTCCCAGATCGGGCAGAACACCGGCTGCACGCCAGCCCCGGTCAGGCTGAAGAACTGAGACGGACCCATCCAATAGACGACGCCGCCAATCGACGCAATCGCTTTCTTGGCAATCAGACCGCATCCGGTGCCCAGTTCGTTGAACGAATAGACGTAGGGCGGGCCGATGTACTGCATCGACCAGCAGCCGATGTCGGTCAGGATGATCGCCTGCTGCGGACCCTGAATCGCGCCGACAATCCGCGATCCCTTGGTGACCCGGTACGATCCGGCCTGATTGGTAACCGTCGCGGACCACACGTTGAAGTTGCCAACGTCAGACCAGCGCACCAGCAGGGGGTCCAGAATGCCGGTCTCGGTTGATCCGTAAGCGATCAACTGCCGCTGAGGCATCGCGACAAACACGCCGGTATTGACCGGAGGCGCATTCGGTATGACCGTAGCGGTCGGCGCAAAGGTCTGCGGGTTCCACTGATAGATCGGCTGGTACGACGTATTGTTGACGGTGATCGTCCCAAGCGTCGTCAGCGGCGTCGCGATGTTGGACGCCAACTGGATGCCAATCGCGTTCTGCAAGACGCTGTTGATCGTCGTCGAGGTGACCGACTGCGAAATGCTGACAACCCACGACGTACCGCTGCCGCCAATGATGATCGTGTTCGGGTAAACCCCGGTTCCGATCAGGATCTGGCCGACAGCAATCGTGCCGCTTGATACGGAAGCAACCGTCAGCGTCGTGCCGCTGATGGACCCGGTGAAGGTCGCTACGCTCGGCTGCTGGACCGTCACATAGGTGCCGTTGATGTCCGGCGGGTTGAAGCCCGCGACGGTGACCGAAGTTCCGACATCAATGAAGATTGACTGTGCAAATTTCAGAACCACCGTAGCGCCGGTCACTACCGGGCTTGGCAGGACGTATCCCGTGACCGGCAGGACGACCGGCGGCGTCGAGGGGCACGCAATCAGAATCTCGCCCCAGTTGTCGAGCGTCCAGTCGCGTGCAGAAATCGGGAAACCGGGGAACACCGAGGTGTAGGACGGCCCCACGCCGTAGGGTCCGTCGCCGTAGGCTCCAACACCATAGCCGGAACTCGCAGGCTGAACGCCGGTTCCGAAGTTGAAGATGATGCGAGCCTGATTGTTGTTGAGGTTGCCGGTCGCGGTGCTCGTCGCGATGGTGTTTGCCGTGATGACAAAACTGTTTGCGTTGTTGACCGTCTGAACGATGTAGTTGCCAACGAAGGTTATACCGCCGACGACCGTCTCGGTCAGCACCGGGAAGGTGCTGCCGACCACAAAGCCGTGATTATTCAGGGTCACGTTGACGGTCGAAGATCCGCTGACGACAGAGAACAGCGGCAGCGTAGCGGTGGTGGAGGTTGACGTTGCTGGCAGAAGGTTGCCGAGGATGTCGGTCGAGACAATCTCGAATGCACCGCCGCCGCCGTATCCAGCAGGGACGCACTGGTACATCCCAAAAAGCACGACTCCGCCGATGCTGATCTGGGTCTGGATATTGACCGACCCGAAAACCGATGCGTCTGGAATGTTGGAGTCAACGACGTTGATGATCGCGCTGCCTGACGTTGAAGAGAAGTTCGGCGTGACGTTGTCAATGAACTGGTACGGCGTGATGTCCTGAAGCGCAGAGCCGTCACCGCTAATCAGCCCCAACTGCGTGACAAAGTTGGAGTCGTTTTCGGTCCCGAATGCCAGCCGTGCGTTGCTGTCAATGTCTTCCCAAGCCCACAGAGAGCGCACGATGCGGCTGATCTGGTACGGGAAGAACTTGATCCAGCCGCCCAATTTCTGAATCAGGCCGATGCCATTGCGGTCCGGGATGAAGCGGATCAACTGAGACGACGAGATTGCAGCCTCGTTGAGTGCTGGCGTCTCGTTGACATCAATTCCGGGCTTCAGGTTGACCGATGCGTGCGGCATGGCTTACCTCGTCGGCGTCGCCACGACGGAAGGCGAGCGCGAAGACCATGCCGACGCCTCGAACTTCTTCCGGTACTCCTCGACGACAGCGCCCTTGAGGAGCGCCTGATACTGGCTTTCGTAACTGACCGCCATAGCCGGATCGTCGCTCTGGCGTCCGAAGTTGCGCTGGTATGCGCTGATGTAAATCATGGACGCCATGATCAGCAGGTCAGGAAGGTAGGTGCTGATGAAGGTCGTGCTGGTCGCAGCCTGACCCGCACTCGCGTACTGGTAAAGCGTCGGCAGGCGGATCGTGCCGGTAACGCTCAACGTGTAAGCGTTGTTCGGGAACGGCCCGACGATGATGTTGTTATAGGTGTCGCCGCCGGTCGCGAGGTCGCCGCCGTACATCGCAAAGAACGTCGGGACGCCGATCACGGCCGAATTCCCGTACACGTTCATCAGGAATTCTTTTGTGACCGGGGTGAGCGGGTAGGTCAGGCCGTTCTGCACGATGCCGACCGTCTGAATGGTCACAAAGTCGTTGACCGAGATCTGAAGCAGGTTGCTTCCGTAGGTCAGCGTGTAGGTGTTGCTGGTCTGAGACGGCAGCAGGTCGAGATCCCGCTGAATACGCAGTTCTGCGTAGTTGAGCATCTGCGGGATGATCTGGTTGAACGCATCGTCCACGCCAACCACGACACCGCCGACCGTCGTTGTGTTGACGACAGCCATCGTCCCGATCTGCGAGACGTAGCCGTTATAGGTCAGCGGTGTGGTGTTTGGGGTGGACATCGTCACTCCTTCGAGAACAAGGCCGCTTCTGCGGCCCTGCGCCGAGTCAATCCCGGCAACTCTTTGCCGCCCGCCTTGTTCCAGCGCGCAAACTCCATCGAGGCGCCTTCAAAATCGCCTTCGTTGACTTTCTTGAGAAGCGTCGAGTTCATCAGGTTCCCGCCGCCCGCGTTGTAGGCAAAGTCGGTCAAGGCGTCGAACTGGTTCTGGTTGACCTGCCGGGTGACGTAGGCGTTCACCGCCTTGCAGGCCACATGAAGGTCGATCATCAAGAGTTCTTCGGCGCGCTCCTGCGTGATCTCAAGGCCGTCGTGAACGTCCGGGCCGGTGTGACCATAGCCAATCGTCCACTTGTCAGCGGGGCACTTGTAAGCCTTGAGTTTGCAGCCCTCAAACTCTTTGGTGATCGCGGCGCAATTGGGACTCGGAGTCATGTGCGGGTTCATTCTTTCTCAGACCTCGCGGAAGCCATCAATGAAACGATGATTGAAATCAACTGAAGTAGCCATTCCCGCGTATCTCCCGTCTTGCCACACTTGACGACATCCAAGTAACAAATTGAGCCAATCGTGCTTGATAGACCAATGACGTAGATCAGCAGCAGAAGCAAGACGGGTTCTTTGCGGAATCTCCTGAACATCACGCCGAAGGAGGAACGACAGGGGCCGGGGTCGTCTGGGCCGAGACCTGATTCACGACCGTCGTGACGAGCGTCGTGACGGCCTTGGCCGCGATGTCCTTGCCGAGCGCCTTGAACTCAATCTCAGCCGCCGTGATACCGGCGACAATCGCCGCGCTGGTGCCGCCGGTCGCAAGGGCCGACAGAACCTGCAAGCCGATGACCTTGACCGCGTTCTCAAGATCCGCAGTCGCGATCTGGCTCAGTTCGGACACGCAAGCCTTGTAGTCTGCCTCGATGGCGGCGGCGACAGGGCTACCCTCAAACCACTTCTTGACCGCAAGAAGATCGCTCTCAATCGTATTGAAAAAAGACATTTGATTACTCCGTAATGATGCAGTTGAAGCCTACTTTGAACTCAGCCCTCTCAAGACTTGCTACCGTCCACGGGCTGTTCGGCTCCGGGACCACTCCCGCTGTTGGCCGACATTCCAACCCTTGCTGACGTAATAGTGTGCATGACTGCGTTGCCAGCAGTGACGAAAGCAACAATGCCCGCAGCCAGATTCTGTGTGGTTTCACTGTCGAGACTCACGTTGAACCCGAAAGCCTTGGCAAGCACGAGAGCGGTGCCGAGAAGGGCCAGAATTGCGTTGGTCGCAATCGTGCGGTTCTTCCAAGTCGCAGCGTTCGCAACTTCCTTGCCTTCCTTGAACAACTCAAAGAACTTCGGCGCGTTCTTGATATAGTCAAATAGCGACATGATTTAGTCCTTTTTGATACGTTGCTCAAGAGCCGTGACTCGATTTTCCATACGCAGCGCGTAGGAGTTGAAGTCGTTCGACAGCGTGTCCACACGCGAAATCAGGCTCGATCCGACCCATCCGATCACCGCGATCAGGAGCGCCAGAAGGATGCCCGTCACATGAGGGATCTCGCTCCGGTTCACCATCTTGTGTGCTCTCTCAAAATCCATGCCCATGACACTGTCCTCAAGTGATTTACAGACACCGTCAGGGTGTCGTGGAAGTTAGAAAGAGGTGATAAACACCACGGATCCAAAAGCGACGTTTCCGCTCCCGCATGAATCCGTTTTTATTCCCTTAAGCATGAATCACCTGAATGAATGCGCTTGGTTACTGCTGTTGGATAATGCTCCAAGTCACGCAAGAAGTTCCGTCTTGAAGCTACCGCACTGGCCTTGGATGATGCTCACAAATTACTCCCGTCAGCTTAGAACGTCGTGATAAATAGCACGAATCCGGGCGCACCCGCGCCACCCTTGCCAGAAGTCTCAACCGTTCTCCAAATCGCTGCGCCGCCACCGCCGCCGCCCGCGCCGTAGTTTTGTCCTATCACACCACCATTGGCGTCGCCGCCCTTTGCACCGCTATACGTCACGCCCACAGTCGACCCGCCGCCACCGCCGCCAGAGCCGCCCATGTAATTGAACGTGTATCCCGTACTTCCGGGTCCGGGGGGCGTGCCACTCGCACCTGCCGAGCTACCAACATTGTCCCCATAGGCCCAACCGCCATTACCGGGACTAGTTACAGCACCCGCCTTAATGCATCCGCCAGCACCGCCTCCTCCGCCGCCGTACATAGCGCTACCCGCAGGGTGAGAAGGAGGGCCGTTGGCGCTGCTGGTTCCAAGACCGCCAGCGCCCGCGAAAGGTATAGCCGGATATACGATGGTAGAGGTCGAGTCTCCGATACCGTTACCGCCGCCATAAGTGCCGCCGGTAGACCCGGAACCAAAGCCCCAGATACCCGCGCCGCCGCCGCCCAGAACCACAGATCCGTCAGCGGATCCACCAGCACCGCCAGCACCGCCCCATACGTACACCCATTGGAGTGTCGTGCTATCTACAACGTATGTCTCGCCCCCTGCTAAACCGGGGTTGCCCGCTCCAACGCTGTTTGAGACGAAGCCGCCTCCTAATCCACCAGCGCCAACATAGACACTAAGCGTCGTAGGTATCTGAGTAGCATCAAAAGTGGCGTCATAATAGGCTCCACCGCCGCCACCAGCGCCGCCGCTACAAGACCCGCTGACAGCACACAAAGCGCCACTACCGCCACCGCCACCGCCGCCCATCGCTATGATGCGAACCAATTTAGCCCCAGCGGGTTTAGTCCATGTGCCAATAGTTGCTGGCGCACCGGTATAGGGGCTGTTAAAGAATTGAAGATTACCGCCGCCTCCGGAAGTACCGATTGCGCCGAACGGTTGCCAGACGGCTGGAGTGCCCGGATTGCTGGGGGTTCCACCGCCGCTCGTGCAGACCCACCCGACGTAGTTACCGTTAACGGGTGTGGAGTTATAGACAATAGCGCCAGTAGACCACATACCGGTGGTCGGAGTAGCCGCGCTATATCTTGATGTCAGTGGCAGTTTTGTGTTGGTGAACGTGGACGAGATGTACACCGCCTGATCGGATGTAGACATCGTTTGGGTGTACGAAGCAATGTTCGATATGAACCCATAGTTGTTTGAAGATAATTGAACAACGTCAATATATCCTCTGGAGAACGGCGTGAGCGTCTTGGAAAAAATAGTCCAAGAGATCGTAGATCCAGAAGCCGCCGTAGCCGACAATCCGCTGACCACACCTTGTACAACAAGCCGCTTATTGGCTGAATCATAACTATTGATTGTGATCGTCGTTCCGTTCAACGTGAACTGAGAGAACGGGGAAGGTATTGTAGACGGCGCAGACGTTACGTAAATGTACTGGTCGCCATTATTTGTCGCAGCGGAAGTCGTCAAAGAAAACGGATTGGCTCCAAACTGAAGGTAGAACTGACCGTAATCAGTTTCACCCGTAGCCGTATTAAGAACATTGACGTTCAAGATACCGGATGTAAGTGTACCGGCTCCGCCAATACTTAAATAACGATGGAAATATCCATCGGGCATTTTGATTGGCAGGATGCAGCTAAAGTTCCAGCTATCTATAGGCGTAGTGTCTGTACTAACAACACCAGCATTTGTTGGACTTAAATTAACTACGATTGCGCCATCTGTGCGACCGTCATAAGTAGATGAACTGTTGGCTGTATTCTGACCAACTAGAATGACTTGACCGGCAACGCTACCTGCGACCGTATTTGTGTTGGAAGCAAAACCCGTAGTAATAGGAAGCGTTGTTCCGTTGTAGGTTGGGTTTGTGATTCCGCAGTTGATGAACGTGGTGTTGGTGTTGTCAACAACGGTCAGGCCGGTGTTGTACGCCTGACCCGTCAGGATATAGAACGGAACCTGAGGCGTACCGCCGAGCGTCGTAGTGACGTTTTCAACGATCAAAGAGTGAATTGAACCAAAGACAAAATGCTCTGCAAGCGTGTTGACCGACGCCGGTTCCCACTCGTATCCGTTGATGACGCCTTGCCATACTGAAGTGTTGAGAACACCCATTCCGTAGGTGCCGCAGAACTCCAGTCCGGGGCTGTTCAGCGTAAAGCCATAAGAGTCACGCTGATTTCTGAACGGCATATAGCAAATGGCCCAGCCGCTCGGCTTGCAGATCGTGCTGCTCGTGGAGAACGGATAAACATAACCCGAAGAGGCGACGTTAACGCTGGGGACAGTCGGACGCAGAATCGAGTTCTGGAACCAAGAGTCAAAGTAGGAGTTCGCGATTCCAGACTGGGTCTTGGTATTGGTCGAGGTGTACGAAAATCCGTCGGTGTAGTAGTTATCAAAACCGGCGTAAGGACTTCCAGCCGGGTAGCACGTTGCGGACGAAATATGGATGGGTCCGCCGTTGCTCCCGCAGTCAACGTAGTTGTAGTTCTGGCATCCCTGATAGCAGAACACCAGTGCATTGATCGCGGCAGTTCCGCGAACCTTGGTGAAGGTCGGGCCGTTGAACGGGTTGAGGAAGGCAAACCCGAACTTGTAATTGTCGAGCGTCAGGTTGGAGATCTGAGAGTAATAGACCAAAGTGACGCAATAGAACAAAGACCCCGACATCGGGCCGGGGTAAGTCGTCGTCGGGTAAGATGTGTCAGGAGAAGGATTGTTGGTCGAGTTGATGAACCCGCTGGTGGTTCCAGCCTTGTATCCCGTGATGGTCGTGGTGAGTTGGTCTTCGCCAGAAATGCTGAAGTAGGCGCCGTTGACCAGAATGGTGCCAGCAACGTAGTACGTTCCGGTCGGAACGAAAATGGGCACCTGAGCCAAGGTGCATACGTTGACGGCGCTCTGAAATGCGGTCGTGCAGTCTGCCGTGTTGGTCGGGTCCGCGCCGTAGCGCAGCACGTTGCACTCAGGATAATTGTAGTTCGACGGCACGATCCCAAGCGTCTTCTCGCTCGCAGTCTGCGGGTACAGAACGCCATTGCCCGCCAAGTTCGCGATCTGGATCGCACTGACGCGAACCGACGTTCCAGACTGCACGGCCTCCAACTGCTCATTGCCGGTGATGGCAATCGCTGCGGGAAGTTGTGGAATCGTGATATTTGCCATGTTCAAACGCCCGTCTGAGGAATCTGTGGGAAATCGAGCGGCAGGCCCACCGAGCACGTTACGATGGAAGTCGTATTTGTCAATAACGAGCCAGCAGGAATCGTATTTATTTGGCTAATTTGGTACTTGAATGCGGTCGCGGTGGTCACCGTCACGCTGTAAAAGCCGGTGGCGGCGTTGTTGCTCACGCCCAGCACTGACACCTGATCGTTCGTCGCAAGCCCGTGCGGGGCGCTACAGGTGACCGTAATGAAGGTCGTGCCGTCAGCCGTGACCGACAGCACCGGCAACTTCACCCCGTAGTGGACCGTGCCCTTGAGCGGCATCACCGCAGCCTGCGTCAGCCCGTCGCCAAGGTTGTTCGGGTTCGGGCCGATGATTTGCGTGTTGCGGACCTGACAATCCTGCGTGACACGTTGGGTTGTACTGGGAATTGGAATGCCGGTGACCGGGTCGATGACGGTCGGCTGCGAGATCGTGCGGACGTTCGACTCGTCTGCAACGTAGTTCTCGGTGCGGGCGTTCACAATTGGCACCGGGTCGGCCGGGACGACGATGGCCCGCAGTTGCTCCTGCGGCTTGTCGTAGCAGATGCGGCAGACCAGAATCTTGATGTTCTGCATCGTCGCGCCGCGCCAGTCGTACTGCCAGCGTAAATCGACCCACTGATACCAAATACCGCAACGATCACAAACAGCAAATGCTTGTGGGTTACGAGAAGAAACTCTGGCGCGGCCTGCTTTAGATGCGTATGCCACGGGCTACGGCCTGAAGTATCCAGCAACCAATGGAGAAATGTAAAAAGACGCCGTCTCGATGTTCTGAGACGCTGCGATGTCGTAAGCCTCATCGGCCATCGGCTTCAGCAACTGCACCTTTTCCGGTGCCCAGATCATCGCCAAGCGTGAAGCAAGGCCGTAGGCGAGCGCCTCAAGAAAGTAGTACGGGATCTCAATCTGCTGGCCGTCCTGAAAGTTGGCGTCCTGAATCTGGCGCAGCCGGTAATACTTGAACTGGCTTTCGTTGCCATCCGGCACCGGCCAGAGCGTCACGGTCGGGGCGAGCAGGCGGTCGAACCAGTAGGTCGTCGGGAAGCCCTGCTGCTGCTTGTTGGGGTAAGAGGAGTACTCAGAGCGCGAGATCGGCAGGATCAGCCGGTCAATGGCCGAGTTGCCCGAGTTCTGGACGATGTAGGCGTCCAGCATGACGACCGTGTTAGACGGCACCTGATAGGTCGAGCAGCCCTGCTTCAGCGGGATGCACTGGAGATCGACCGCCCACAGGTTGACGCCCTGACTCGACCAGCGGCCGAGCAGCATATTGGTTGCCATCCGGGCCGAGTCCATGTGCTCTTGCAGGAGCGCGGTCGGCCGGATGCCGCACAGGTTGAAGGCGTAGAGCGTGACCTCACCGAGGGAGGGCGCGAAGGCATAGGTGCCGCTGGTTTTCCAGTTCGCCGGTTTATACGGTGTGTTGTTCATTGCCATCTAAACCGCCTTCGCGCCTTCGGTGAGCGCCTTCGGATTTCAGTTCGCCGGAGCGTCTCCGCCGACCGCGCCCGTGGTTGGGAAGTCGGCAGCGATCTTTTTCTGGAAGTGAATCGCAGCCTCAGCAACGCCGAGACCGGCCTGCTTGACCGCGAGGTCAAGGAGGTTGATCAGAACCTGTGCTTCCTGCTGATTGTCGAACGTCATTGATAGATCCTCATTGCCAAGGTAGTGGGGTAGGAACGACCGGGTTGGCTTTCGCGGCCAACTGCCCGTCGATGTCGGACTGGAAGTTGTTGACCCCATCCTGTCCGAGCATCTCAAAGACCCAAGACAAAACTTCGTCTTGGGTCAGTTCATTGTACGGGATGAACGGATTTTCGGCATCGACCTTGAAGGTAATCCCGGTCGCTCCCGGCAGTTGTGCGGTGTTGATGCCATCGGTTCCGGAGCAGACAAAATGCACGATGCAGACGACCGCATCGTACCCCGCGTACTGCGGGTAGTTGTCCATCTGGACGACCGACCATGTGTAGGTGTTAGCCATTAGAAATACTCCACGATATACAATAATCCGGGTCCGCCCGCAGAACCGTTTCCGCCGACGAATCCACCAGAAGCCAAGCCAGCGCCGCCGCCCGATCCGCCTGCGCCGTAGGCGCCAACATTAGATCCGCCCGCGCCGCCGTTGGCAGAAGAACTGGAGTAGCCGGGACCGGGAGCAGCGCATGGAAAAGAGGGGCCAATAGAAAATGGGCTTGGAAATTGACCGGAAGTACCCGTCGTCAAAGATCCGGGCTTGAATTGCGGAGCGGTATTGAGGATAGCCGCACCGCCATAGTTTGTGGTTGTTGATCCTGCACCAGCAGCGGTAAATCCATGTCCTGCTGCGCCAGAACCTGTGCCCATATAATTTTGGGATTGCTGACCTCCGTTACCAGATCCTAAAGCACTACAACCTGCACCGCCGGATCCTCCGCCAAAACCTCCTCCTGCGGAACCGGCTGAAGATCCTCCGGTTCCGGCTCCGCCAGCGCCACCATAAGTAGCGCCTCCGCCATTATTATTCGTCCCCGGCGCGCTTGCGTTTACTGATGACGCATATCCGCCCGCGCCGCCTCCAGATAAATACCCTGCAAGCCCCGGAGCGCCGCCAGCGCCTCCATTGACGGCAAAGTAACCGCCAAAAGAAGTTGTTCCTCCCGGCCCGCCTGTCCCCACATAGTTCAAAGTGTGAGTGCCAGATCCTGCGCTGCCCGCAGTAATCGCCGTGCCGCCATTGGTCGCAGAAACTTGAATTGACGTTGAGGTGCTGCCACTCAAAACGTAATAAGTAGTGCCTGTAGAAAAACCGGTTGGCAATGTTCCTGTTGTTGTAAATTGAATCTGAGCGCCGCCAGCGAACGGCAATCCGCTTCCGGTGATATTTGCGCTGCCATTAGTAAAAGAAACAGTAATGTTTCCGCTGGCAAGCGGGGCACCAGCGGTTACTGAAGTAGCCGTACCCGCAGCGCCAGCAGCGCCAACAGTGACCGTCACAGTGGACGATATGGCAGAGGCTTGGAACCGCTGGTAGAACCATGCGCCGCTACCGCCGCCGCCACCACCCGACCCGCCCTGTGCAGTCGTACCGCCGCTGACGAAAGCAGAACTCGTGGCGTTCGCGTAACTGACGCTGCTGGTCGTTGCGGCCGTTACCGTAGCGCCAGTGGCTGCGGTGTTGTAGCCGCTTGGGTTCATGCCGGTGACGACAATCGTGCTGCCGACCGGGAACGGAATGATTGACTGCGTGGCGAACGTGAGCGTTGCGGTCGTACCATTTCCCGATGCGCCGGTCACTGCAAGGCTGTTGAGCGAGTACGTTCCGCCGAAGCCGCCGCCGCCGCCGCCCGAGCAGCCCCAGACCTCGATCAACTGTACGCCCGCGCTCTTGGTGTAAGTACCAGAACTCGTGAACGCGATGATGTTGGTCTGCGCCGTCGCCTGCTCAATCACCACCCAGTTGGTGCCGTCTGATTGCAGCACGACCGAGTTGACAGTCGGACCCATGATCGCCGTGCCAGCGGTGGTGCTGTTGATCGGCACGACGTTGGACGACGCGCTGACCACGGTCGTGGTGCCGGATGCGCTTCCGTTCTTGATGTAAAGGATCTGCCCCGGATAACTGCTCGCGGCCAGCAGCGTGACGGTGCAGGTACCCGAGGTCGTGAAGATCAGGGTCGAGTCGGTCGCGGTCTGGCTGTAGGTCGATGCGCTGACGGTGGAAGGCTTGTTGAACGAACCCGGACCTGCGACCGTGAGCGTCGAGCCGACTGTGGTCGTGCCGATGCCGAGGTTGCCTGCGAGGTAGTTCTTCGCAGACCCCGCCATGTACAGGTTCCAAGTTGCCGTAGCGCCGGTAGTGGCTTGGTTGCCGTAGAAGGCGTAGGCGTTGGTGATGGTTTGGGCTGCGCCTTGGGTGATGCTTTGGGTGTTAAACTGGTAAAAGTTAGTGATGTTAGTTGTTGATGAAGCATTAAAAGTTGGATTTAAATTTACAAATCCATTGTAAGTTGTAATTGTCCCGCCCGTTGCCGTTGCGACAAAAGTACAGTTCGCATAAAAAATGTTTAAACTTGCAGGAGTGACGGTGCTATTAAGCGTTGGAGATGAGTTGACCCCAACCGCAGTCGTAACAACCGCTCCGGCAGTTCCTGAAAAAATAGGATTGACCTGCAATCCTTGGGCTTGAGAAAGAGATGTTGTTGCTCCGGGGTTAATTGTCGGATTAAGCCAATTAGCCCAAACAGTAGTTGTAGTTGCGGTTCCAGTCATTACTGGAGACGCATAAATCCCATAAATTTGCGACGATGAATTTGTATTCGTGCCAGAGAATTGAATGCTTGCGGCATTCGTGCTCTGCGTCGCAACGAAGGTGTGATAGCCGTTGGTCAGCGTCGTCGTTCCAACCGCCAACTGCCCCGCCAAATAGTTCGGCGCGTTGCCGCTCATGTACAAGTTCCAACGCGCAACCGTCGCAGTCAGCGTTGCAGAAGTGAGCGTTGCTGCGCCTGTGGTGGCGTTGGTGACGACCACCGATCCACCAGAACTGCTGGTGACGGTGAAGGTTCCGCTGTAGCCCGCAGGGGTGACGCCAGCAATCGTGATCGACGTACCGACCGGGATGATGGTCGATCCGGTGAAGGTGTAGGTCACCGATCCAGCAGACGGGGTGCTGGGCGAGACTGCGGTTACGGTGTACTGCGGGGCTGCGGTTGCTTGCTGACCGAAAAAAGAAATAGCAGTTGATATGAAATGAGACGCGCCTTGAGTAAGCGTAGACGCATTGAACTGATATACGTTGTTAATGTTGGTCGTGGTGCTTGCGTTGTAACTTCCGCCTGCCCAATAAGTGCTTTGAGCGGTAATCGTTCCGCCCGTTGCGCCAGAACCTAGTGACGGTAGGTTGTAAATCCCATACAGCGTTGTCGGAGTTATGGTATTGGCAACAGAAGGCTGGTTGTACATCCCATAGGAAGCCGTCAGCGTTGCTCCTGCTGCAACCTGCGGGTTTGAAACATTGTAAATTCCATAGATGTTCGTAACTGACGATGTTCCGTTCAACACGGAATTTTGATAAATGCCGTAGAGCGAAGCGCCGGTATTCGTAACCGTACCGTTCAACGACAACATCGCAGGCGCAGTCGACTGCGTACCGCCGATCACAACGTACCCGCTAGTCAGCGTGGTCGTTCCAACTCCCAACTGAGCGTTAGTAAGAACGCTTCCAGTACCTTTGGGGGTAAGCGTGATGTTTACTGAAGAATCTGAACCTTGCGCCGACAATACAGGGGACGAACCAGAAACCGCACCTGCGAGCGAAACAGTATTCGCCGTGCCTGCAACTGTGAGAGATGTTCCGTCAAATTTTAATTTTGATGATTCCGTCAGCACCGACCCGGTGTCGTACATGATCTGACCAGCAGCACCGCCGCTGGTCGGGGTTGAGTTGACCGTTAGAGTCGTGGACAGCGAAGTGGGGTTGACCCACGAAGTCAAACCAGTGCCATCCGTCTGAAGCACATAGCCTGACGTACCGGCGCTCGTCGGCAGGGTCCAAGTCCACGTTCCCGCAGTCGCTGCGGTTCTGATGCCGACCGTACCGGACGTATAGCCGTTGAGTGCCAGTTGAACCGTCGGGCTTCCCGTAATCAACGTCTGGTTGATCTCAACGGAAGGAATGCCAGCGGAGCCGGGGAAGCTGAATGTAGCCTTCCCCGTACTGTTCAACGTAAGCGGCACAGCCGTACCGACTTGGAATTGAACCGGCGACACGTTGCTGTTGAACAACGTGCCTGTCCCTTGAACACTCAAAACAAGTGAATCGGCTCCGGTTGAATCGTAGAACGTCGCTGCTGTAGCGTTCGTTCCGGTGCCCGTAGTCACCTTCATCGCGGTGGTATTGTTCGCGGAATAACCCGTGATGCTAAGAGCCGTGCCACCCGTTGAGTCCGCAAGCACTACGTTGCTTGAAAACGTAGCAAGGCCGTTGATGTTCACTGCGTTGTTGAACAGCGCGGAACCCGTCACAGCCAACGAGTTCGTACCAATCGCCGCGCCGCCCAGCGCAAGGCTGGTGCCCGTGGCAACTCCCAAGGTCGGCGTGACCAGCGTTGGCGAAATTGACAAAACAACGCTGCCCGCAGTGCCGGTAGCCGTTGTGGTTCCGGTGCCGCCATTCAGTACCGGAAGTACGCCGGTCACGCCCGACGTAAGCGGAAGACCCGTTGCGTTGGTCAGCGTGATTGCAGAGGGGGTATCAAGATTAGGGGTGATCAGCGACGGCGAAATTGACAAAACAACGCTGCCCGCAGTGCCGGTAGCCGTTGTGGTGCCAGTACCGCCACGATTGACCGCAATCGTGTTGCCGTTCCACGTTGATCCGGTAATGGATCCGGGCCAAGAGAGCGTATTCGTAGACCAAGATGCGTTGGAAGGCGCAAAGTAATGCGTGTCCCATGTGCCAGCAGACGAGCCGTTCGACAGCAGCACAATTTCAACAAACGACCCGCTCTGGACCGTTGAAACGGTTGACCCGCCGCCGAACACGTTGACCGTGATGGCACCGCTAGACTGGTTGTTGTTGAACGTGAAGATCGCGCCAATCGGCAGCGTGGTCGCATCAGGCAGCACAATGGTCTGACCGCCGGACCCCGTCACGATGTACGCCGGAGTCGATGCGGCCGTCATGTTGATCGTGGTGCCGGAGGCCGGAACCGACGTACTGCCGATATAAATCGAGTTTGCGCTGACGTTGGAGTTGGCATCGCGCAGCACAACGCTGTTTGCGCCGCTGGTCGGATACTCGCCCGCGACGCCCGCATTGTCGTAAAGCACCCGGCCCGAAGTACCGCCCGTGACGGTCGTCGTGCCGATTGCGATGGAATTTAGCCCCGCTGCGCCCGTCGCGCCGGTCGGTCCAGTGGCACCCGTAGCGCCTGTGGCTCCCGTAGGACCCGTAGGACCGGCGATGCCCGTCGCACCTGTGGCTCCGGTTGGTCCGGTGCTCCCGGTCGCTCCTGTGGCTCCTGTGACGCCCGTAGGGCCGGTCGCGCCGGTCGCGCCGGTCGGACCTGCCGCGCCCGTGGCTCCGGTAGGGCCGGTAGGGCCGGTAGGGCCGGTCGGGCCGGGGACCGTCGAGGCTGCGCCGGTAGGGCCTATCGGGCCGGTCGGGCCGACAGGGCCGGTCGGACCCTGAATGCCCTGCGGGCCGGGCGTTGCGACTTCGCAGACGACCGGATCGGCGGAGACGTTGACCTCGACGACTTCAGGCGTCGCGACAACCGTAACCGTGGAATTGCAATCGTAGGGGTTGCTGCTCATCGTGTGACTTCAGGAGAGACTGTGACTGCGCCTTGGATCAACCGAGTGACGATGCCTCCCGATGAAGTCAGGTTCATGTCATACACCCCAAGATTCCAACTAAAACCGGCGGTCGCACTCGCAGGGATCGTCAGCGTGATCGTCCCCGCCGTGCCGCCAAGGACGATATTACCGTTTGAGGTGCTGGCCTGATACAGGATCGTCGGAGACTGCACCGTCTGGCGGATCTGCATGTTCGCCGTGAAGCCGGTCAGATCAACCGGCGTGCCGCCGGAGCAGGACGCGCTGCTGCACCCGCAGTTGCCCGAGCAGTACCCCGTGCCGCAAGTGCATCCGCCAACGGTCCACAAGAACACGCGGCTGAACGTCGCCCCCTGATCGATACAGAGATTGTAAGTGCCTGCGGCCATGATGACCTCTTAGGCCGGGTTGTTGCTGAACTGAACGAACGTCGCGGTGACCGATCCGGTCGCGTTGTTGAGCACCACCTTGGCAAAGATCGGCGCAGAGTTCAGGGTGGCCTGCTGGGCGGTCGTCGCGCCCACGAGATTCGCAGCGGGCGAGTTCAGCCAAGTCACGCTACCCACAGCGACCGGGTTGGTCGGGCTGTTCGGGTCGTCCAGCGTCTGCTGGACGGTGTAGTTCGCGCCGCCAGAAGGGTTGCACTGAACCGAGACTTGCGGGAAAGCCCAGTCGTCAAAGCGCACCCAAGACGACTCGGTGGCGGGAGGTGCTACGGAAACGGTGATTGGACGCATATCAATGCCCCTTGGACTTGCGAGCCGCTGCGGCGTTATCGACCAGATTCGGATACGGCCTGCCAGCAGCGCGAGCCATAGCCTTCGCCTTGTTGAGTTGCTTCTTCTTCAGATGCTTGACCTCGTGGCCTTCGGGCATCTGCTTTTCCCAGAATGGCTTGCTCATGTCAGCACTTCACATCCCAACGCTTGAGAGCAAGGTTAATACGGCTGTTCGGATCGTGCGCGGTTTTTGCAGAAGTCAGTTTGTGCTTCATGCCGCACATCCGAGTCCTGAAATTGTCGCGGCGCTGTGCGGCTTCGGGGCTGTGTGCAGCCTCGCCCGCAGTCACCGGCTTCTTGATGTGGTGGCCTTCAGCGCGCAGCGATGCGCGACCCTTCTCGTTCAGCCCACCGGAAGGCGACTTGCCTTCCTTTCGAGTCCATGCACCAGACATGGCGTCTCCTCATGGAAAAACGGGGGCGCAGAGGCCCCCGTTTGATTCAGGATTGATCTTTCGATCACTCCATCCCCATCTCAACGGTATGACCCTTCGGCGGAGTGCCCTTGTGGGCGCTCGACAGAGGATTCATGTTCGAGCCGCCAGCGCGACCGCCCGACTTGCGCGGCTTGCGACCGGCGTGGTGCTTGGAGTGATGACCATCGGCCATCATCCCGTGCTTCTTGTGAGCACGGCCACCGCGCTTGCGCTCCTCGGCCTCACCCTCGACGTTCGAGTCGTAGGTGTACCGCTTGTTCTTACGGCTCAAGTCTTCAGCCGCTTCGTTGACGCCGCCCGTCGCTTTGTGGTGACGGCCCTTATGACCCTTGTGACCTTTCATATCCTACTCCCAGATCAGGTGTACTGACCGTTGGTGAAGCCGTTGATTGCCTGAATGTACGAGACGATGACGATGTAGCCACCGGCCGTACCGCTCTGCGCGCTCGCCTTGCAGTAGATCTGAACGTCCTGCGTGGAAGACGTATTCAGCCATGCAGACACAAGGCTTCCCGGCTGGACGGTCTGCTGACCGACCGTACCAGCAATGCCCGTCGCAAGTTCATTCGCTGCCGTGGAAGTTCCAATGCTGACGGTCGCACTGGAATTCAGAGCGGTCGTCACATACACATAAATGTCTGTGATGATGCTCTGGGCAGGAATGATGATGCCCGTTGCAAAAGCAGTCGTGCTCTGGGGGATCGGCGCGTTGACCACGCCGTTGACATCGCTCGCCTGCATCATGCTGACGAAACCGACGTTCTGAGTTCCGTTGTAGCCGCCGACACCGGCAAGATTGCCGGTGCCGTCGCTCTGCAACACGTTACCCGCAAGGACAGGCCCAGTGAAAACTGTGCTGCTCATTACGATTTCTCCTTACGAGGTGGGCAGCGAAGCCCAGATCGAACGCCAGTTGTAGTAGCCGAAGGAGTAACGCTCGTAACCCTTGACAAGCAGGTTGTCGGTGACGAAGTCGACTTGCATATCGGTCTCGAACTTGACGCGCTCCATGTACGAGAGACCGTCAATGTTCGTGAGCAGGAACCAAGCGTAAGGCGAGGTCAAGAAGTCGTTGACCATGTAGCCTTCCGGCAAGCCGCCTGCGGTCGTGAGGATTGCGTTGACATCGTTGTCTGCCGTGCCCGGACGCAGTTCCGTCTTCGTCAGACGAATCGCAACCGGCTCCAACTGCGGCGGAACGACGAGTTTGCGACCGCGAGCGAACACCTTCAGGCCAGCCTGATCACGGAAGTTCGTGCGGATCGAAATCATCGCGTTCAGCAGCGTGGCCTCGTTGAGGTCAACCTGCACGCTCGGCGTGTTCGACACGACGCCACCGTCAATCGGGTGGTTCGCGTTGACGAGCGAGACACCGTCACCACCGATGGCCGGGTTGTAGACCGACGAGGTGTTGAGGATGTTCGCGCCGTAGATTTCCTTGGTCTGCTGGAACGATTCGATCAGACCGAGGTTCGACGGGTGAAACTGCGTCTTGTAGAGGTTGTCATCGATGGCCTTGCGGGTGATGGCGTAGCCAAGAGCGATTTCGTTGTGCTCTTGGTTGTACACATACCGCTCGCCAGCACCGTTGTCGAACGAGGTCTGAGCACCTTCGGTCTTCAACTGCGCGAGGCCGAGGTAACGCATCTCAGCGGTGCGCTCCAGAGCCATCTTCGAGTCATGCTTGGTGAAGATCTTGTCGTACTGAGACGGAATCATCTCGTACTTGCCTTCCACCCCACGGAGTCCGGGGAGCAGAAGGTCCTTAATCGCAGAAAGATTAACGGCCATTTCTAGTTACTCCCCTTAGACCGTGCCAAGCGACTTGGTCTGGACGCTGTTGAAGGCCACCACGACGTAGTTGTTCGCGGCGGTCGGATCGTAAGGAACCGCGCCGGAACCCGTCGCGACCGCAGGCACGTTCGTCGCGATGCCGACGATACGGAACGGAAGTTCCGCAGAACCCGACGCCGTGGGCGCAAGGATCGTGGCCTGATTGACGTATGCACCGCTGAGACCGCTGGCCGCGTTGCCGGAGCCGATGGCGTAGTTGATCATCGAGCCGACATTGGCCTGAGTGATCGCCGTGCCGGTGTTGCCCGACTGCACGAGGAACTGCGCGTTCGGGTCGTTGACGTAGTACGCCTCGCCCGGATACGCGGTGTCGCTGCCCGGCCAGTAGTTGGACCAGACCGTGCGCTTCTGCGAGGTCGAGAGGTACTTGCAGCCGACGAAGATGCCCGCGAGCGGCCAAGTCGTCGTGTTGCCGACGTTGAGGTTGCCCGAGACGGTGATCACCGGGTCGCCGAAGTAGATCGGCGTGGTGTAGGAACTGAGGATCTGACCCACGACCTGTTCATAGGTCGGAGCGGAACCCGTCCCCTTCAACTGCGAAAACCCGAAAGGCGCAAAAGTGTTCGCCATGACGGTTTGTCTCCTATTACGGAGGCCATCATCGCGCGCCGGGGCGATTTAGACCGGGAAGTTGTCAGCCCTCCACCGGGGAGGGATTGGCGCACTTATACGCCCAAATTTTCTGTTATGTCAAGCGAAGGCAAAAAAATGGCCCCCGAAGGGGCCACAAGATGAGGCTCAAAGTGAGAATCCCTAGTCTTTAGGGATGGGCAGAGCCTCGTAGGAACGCTTCACATTGACCAGCGGATTGCCCTTGTTGTCGCGGCCAAATTGGCCTTGCGGGGCGGAGTTCAACTGCTCTTCCTTCTGGCGGACCTGAGCACGAGCGCGGCGCAGTTCAATTGCACGCGCCTCGTCGTTGATCTCCTTCGGTCGCTCCATCAGGATCGCGCCCTTGCGCTCGATGGTCGCGCCCTTGTACCCGGTCGGCATCATGTTCGGATGCCGGTAGGCCGGGACCGGCTCCCAGCCTGCGCGGGCGAGAGCGACCTGATACGCCGGGTCTTCAGCGCCGAGCAGCAGCCTGCGCTTCCACTCGTAGGTCCAGCCGTCAGGGATTTCGCGGGCGTCAATGAAGAACTCGTCGGTGCCCTCGTCCATGCTGCCGAGGTGATCCTTGAGTTCTGCGGTACGCCGCGCTGCGCGGGTGCGGGGGTCTTCTTCACGCATCTTCTTGCGAGGCTCCGGGCGGACGAGGTGGTCTTCGGTCGATTCATCCATCGGCTTCGGTACGAATGCGGGAATCGCAGCGGCTTCTTCTTCAGTCAAAGGTTTCATGTCTTGCTCCTTGCGCGGCCTGCCGCGCTTCTTTTCGGGTCGTTGAATGTCCATCGTCGCTCCTAGTTCAGTTTGCCTTCACGCTGGAGAGCGACCTTGTTCTTGGCGTACTCCTGATCGGTCATGCCCATCATCGAGGCCATCTCGCGCTCGGCAGAGGTCAGCCGCACGACGTTCGGCTTCGACCCGGTGCCGGTGCCGCTGCGCGAAACCGGAGCCGCAGGCGGCGAACTGCGTCGCTGCGTGGGCTTTGCAGCCACCGACGACGGGTCGTCTGCCTCAACTTCGGCACGCCGGTTGATGCGGAGCGTGTCCTCAATCGACTGGAAATACTCGTCGGTGTCGGGCGCAATGCCGTCAGCCGTTGCAAGGTTGTGCGCTGCGATCATCTTCTGGTACAGGCGCGAGTCGGTCGCAAACTGGGGATTGCGTCGCAGCCACGACGCAGAACGCGGCGAAAGTTGCGATGCGAGGTCCTCGACCGGGTCCGAATGACGCATCCGGTCAGGGATTTTCTCTTTCGGCGCGCTTTCGAGGGCCTGCTTGCCCTGCTCCAACTGCAACATCTTCGCTGCGTTGGTCGCCATCTCCTGCTGGATGCGCGCCGCAGAGTCATAGTCGTTGATCGACATCGCTTCGCGGTAGTTTGCCTTCAGAATCTCCGAATTCTGGCGCACCGTCTCGATGGCGTTGGTCACGAGCGTCAGATTGGTGTCCTGAACCTCGTTTTTCGCCTTCGCAGCGTTCTGAGCGTACTCATGAGCACGCTTTTCGGCCTCGATTCGAGCCTTTCTCTCGGCTTCGAGGCGCTCTTTCAGCGTTTCCAAGCCCTCTTCAGGCTCGATTTCGCGCTTCGAGACCTTTGCAGGCTTCTCATCAGCCGCTTCGACCCTGATTTCGGCGTCTTTCGGCTCGGGTTCGGTCACATCGACCAAAATGTCCATCTGTTCCGGTTCAGTTGACATGATGTTCTCCCTTACCAGACCTGATCCGGGCTACCGACGCTGCCGCGAACGTCGATGTCCTCGATGCAGCGGCACAGAACGCCTTCCTTGCCGCCCGGAAGGGTTATCGCCCAGCCGTCAGACGGCCGGAAGATGACCCAATCGTTGATTTTGAGGTTGACGCCGTTGAACCACTTCTGCGAAGGATCGACAAAAGCGTCCGGACCCATCTTCAGGATGAGGCCGATCTTGCTCTGGTTGCGGTCTTCCTTGATGTACTGCTGCGGAAGAGCGATGCCGCCCTTCGTCATGTCGGGTCGGATGTAGACCGCGACGAGAACCTGATTGTGGAAAATCTGGATGTCTTGAATGTTTCCGAGTTCGTTCCAAATTTTCGTCTTCGGGTCAATGTCGTGTTGCATTTCCATGATCGGCATACGGATCTCCTACTGATGATCTACCTTAGATGCGGCCTCATCGATCAATTCCAATGCCTTCTTCAAGCCTTGGATCTGACCTGTCAGCCTTCGATACTCTGCAAAGTCGGGGATGCTCATTCCGAGAACGAGGTTCTCGGTCAATCGTGTTACTTCGTCATCAATCATCGTAGATAGTTCGTTCAGGATCGCCGTAGATCTATGTAGCATAGGTCGCTCATCGATAAAGGGGCGACCAGATTACTCTGATCGCCCCCTGTTCGTCACTTGCGCTTCTGGATTTCAGTCTTCTCCAGTCGCCCAAGCCCGCCGCCACTGCCCGCATCCATGTCCTTCGCGCTGCGGTAGGTGCGGTGACCGACCCGGCCACCGGCCTTGCGGCCCGGCAGCATACCCGGAGGCATCCCGCCCGGCGGCATCCCGCCCATCGGCGGACGCGGCATCGGCATCGGCATACCCGGCGGCATACCGCCCGGCGGCATCCCACCCATCGGCGGCGGCGGGACCGGCACAGGGACCGGAGCGCCCGGCGGCGGGCCACCGGCAGGCGGCATCATCCCGCCTTCGCGCTTGTGGTGGTCTGCGATCACGATGGTGACGTTCGGGCCACCGGCCTTGCCGCCGTGCTTGCGCGCACGACGCCCGCCGGTCGGCCGGGTGCCTTCCAGCGTGCCGTCAGAGACGCTGCCGCCTTTCTTGCGGCCCATCCGGCCACCGGAGCACTTCGCGCACCGGCAGGAAGCGCCGTGCGTCTTGCCGCCGCGCTTCATCGTCTGCGAGTCGCCCATGTCGTCCTCATCAAGCGACTTGGTGGCAGGCGTAGGCTGCTTCGGGTTCTGCGGAGCCGGAACCGGCGCAGGGGCCTTCGGCTTCGGCCTCGGGTACGGCTTGCCGTAGGCTGCGCGGTACTCGTTCAGGAACTCTTCGCTCGGCTGCGGATCGCCGCCACGCGACATCCCCGGCTTCAGCGCTTTCTTCTTGACGATCTTCTTGATCAGCCGCTTGTCTGCGGCCTCGTCATCATGCTTCATCGCCTTGCCGCCGCGCTTGCGGGCCGGAGCAAACGAACGGGTGGTGGCGTCAAGCGCGCTCGGACCGCCCGGAAAGGACGGGCCGCCAGCGGCTTTGTGCGCCTTGCCGCCGCGCTTGAACGCGCCGATGTGCTTGGTGCCGGAACGCTGGGCATTCGCCTCCCGCATGTCGCGGTTCAGCAGGCTGTCGGCGGTGATCGCCTTGCCGCCCGACTTGCGGGGCTTGCGGCCCGCATGGTGCTTGGCGTGCTCGCCGTGGACCTTGACGACCTTGCCGCCCTTCTTGTACTGGCGGCGGGAAACCGGCCGAGCGCCAGTCTTGGCCTCGGTGTTGAGCGGCTCCGGGGGAGTCCAACTCGATGCATCAACCTTTCGATGCGGGTCGGTGCTGGCGAGTCGGGACGCCTTGCCCCGCATCGCCTTCCGAGCCGACTTGGCTAGATCGGACATGACAATCTCCTGCGGGACTACCGCTTCCTGTGGCTTGACAAGTGTGCGACTAAGTGCATCGCACGGTCAACTAAACTCTTTTCTTCTTTCGCCGCTCCGCCTTCTGCGAAATACCCGGCGTGCGAGGCGCTCGGCAACGGGTTCACTTCGCCCGATTCGGCAAGATACCCGGCCTTGGAAACGTCGTTGCGAACTCGTTGCATCTGCTCAAGGCTCATGCGCGGCAACTTCTCAAGACCGGGGAAAAGAACTTCATGCGGTTCCAGTCGATTCCTGATCCTGTCCCAAAGCATCCATTGATTGGAAAAAAGCCCCTGACCGGCGGCTTGCGCCTCACGAGCGTTTTGTTCCAACGCTCGAACATACGGCCCCTTGACCAATGACATTTTTTCTGGCTCTGAGGAAACCCAATTGACGTTACGAAGGGCTTCTGGAATTTCTGGGTTGTAAGCGCCTGTCTTTTTAACGCGAGTCATGGCAGATGGAATGTTATTAACGTGGGCCAGAATGCCGTCTACGAAATGACCACGGCCTCCCGACGTATTCAGCATCTGTTCAAAAGATCCAACGCGATCCGCTTTTTTGCGTTTGGCGTTGAACGACTTCAGCAGTTCCTGTTGCCATGCACGTTGCTCTGCCTCGTTCTCAAAAACATTGTTTTGAAACCGAGTTGCCATATGCCGATCAATTGCCGAAATTGCGGCATCCTTTGGCGACTGCCATACGCTTGCAAGCGATCCGGTTTTGGCGCTCAGACCACGAACTTCATTAATGATCTTGGAAACGTGATTTGACCATTTTTCGCTCGGGCTGTTGCCCGGAGTCTTGGTCGGATCAAACGTAAAGAAATCTGGTCGATCACGCATTTTTTGCGCGAATTCAGCAATGTCCGCATAGTTGGCGGAACCGGATGCACCAATTCCGCCTTGCCGCTGCGCGTGCAGCCCCAACTGTTTACTGATGGCTCGAGAAAAATGATTCAACTGATCGCGGCTGGGGGTTCCTTCCGAATAGTGATACGGAAGCATGGATGATAGGGTTTCGATATCACGCGGCCCCTTCAACATGATTCGCTGTAACGCAAGTTCGTTTGGAGTCAAAGGCTGATTCGGAGAGATCATCCCAAACATCATCTGATTGCCGACCTGAGTCGGCGACAATTCGCCTGACGGTTGCATCGAAGAAATCATGCGATTGTGAATCGCCTGATGATGTTCTGGCAGTAAATCGTTGGGATTGATGCCCTGAGACTTCAGGTGCAACAAATCAAAATACGAAAACGGTTCAGCGCTATTGATCCCGCCGGTGATCGTGACTTCACGGCCGCTTTGCGTTTTGATCTTTTGAAGGTTGGCGTTCCATTTGGCCGAATCACGCGGACCAAGCGTTGGAACACCATGCTCTTCGCCGAATGCCCCCCAGTCTGCCGGGGTAAATTCATGCGGTTGTTTGCCTCGAAAACTGACTCCGGGTGCTCCTTGCACTCCTAAAGTTCCCTCGGGTCCCGCAAGTTTGAAATTGCGGGAACCGGGGAGAATCAGTCTGCCGCCGTGGATTCGGCTCAAAGACTCAAGGCTTGAAAAATCTACCGGCCTTTCGCGACCTGACCCTTGGAAGTGGGCTTCTTCGAGGAGCGACTTGAGCCGCTCTGCTGCTTCGGCCTGAAGAGGATCGTTGGCGTTCGGTGCGGATGCGTCGGGTCGTTCGGTTGCTGGTGTCGTACTACGGCCATAATGTTCACCGTGGGATGGGAAAGATATGTTCGTCTGGTAAGAGTGAATAGTGTATTTGCCATTCAACAGTTTGTCTATTTTGTGAGCAGCAGCAGCGGCTTCTTCTTCGTTATTTCCAGAAAGAATGTCCATATAACCGTTTTCAAGGTCGGACGAATGTCCTTCCGCAAGACCGTTTTCGTTCAATGTTTTGTAAATTTGATGCGCTTTCTCTTCGTCAACGCTTTTCGGCAACTTGATGCGAATCAAACCAGACGGGAAACTTCCTTCAAACGGCTCGTGATGAGCGCCCATCATGGCGTCTTGTCTGAACAGTTCGCCAAGGCTATTCATCGCGGCCGGAAGATCTTCCTTGTTGTTCGGCCTGAAAGTGTAATTGGGGTTTGTGAACCCACCGTAACCTCCGAGTCCGTTGGCTATCTCGCCTCGGATTCCGGTTTTCTTTTTCCATTTTGGAATGAACTCTTCAATCATTCGATTGGAAATTTCTGCCTTTGCCTGCGGAGCAAGGCGCTCCCAAGATTCCTGCAACTTGGGATCCCAAGTTTTACCCGGAGCAATCTCAAAGTACGATGTTGAAGGTTCGTTAAGCGGCTTTGTTTTGCCGCCAACTTTTCTTTCCTGACGAGCGACCATTAATGCCTTGTTGATTGCATTCTGCGGGTTTTTCACTTGGCCTCCGCCTGCCTTTGTGATGTTCGGATCTTGCGGATCAAAAGTTCCGCGATTGCCAATCGCCGACTTCACTTGCCGAGGGTCAAATGCGGCAAGGTTCTTGAAGCCTTCTTCGTTGGTGTGGAAAGCATCAAACCCAGCCTGACGGATAGCCGCTTGCACAGCCGGGTTCTCGATGTCCTGCCACTCGCCTTCCGAGATAGCATCCTTGAACAACTTGTGTCTGTCTTTGGCGCGCTGTTCTTTCTCGGCCGGGAACAAGCCGTGATAACGATCTGCGTTGATCACAGGATCAAGCGAACGGAAAAGGTCCATGACTTTTTCGACATGCTTCGGATTCTCATAGTCAAACGGATTTTTTGCGTTGATGTGTACCGGGTAGACCGCAGGATGCTCGCCCTTGTCGTGACGCTTCAAGGCACGCTCTGCATACCAACTGGCGTATCCGGGGTCATGCGTTGCAAAGATCGCTTGCGGATTGCCTTTCGCCGGATCGAACTCGTGAATGTCGCGGCCACTGCCGTGATAAAACACTCGCGGCTTGCCACTCTTGTCGAACATCGACGGGTGAGCGCCTTCCATGAACTTCGCAAGGTTGCGGTCATGCTCTTTTGGAGAAACGGAATGTGCTGCCATCACCGCCCGCCGAATCGCCTTCTGCGGGTCTACGACGCCGCCTGTGGCTTTGTTTACAGACCTAGCGACAATTCCATGCCCAACAGACTTTGGCTTTTCATAGCGGGAAGGATCAATAACTGGATACAAATACTTTACGCCGCCCGGCTTGATGTCGAACTGACTACCCTTTGAAACTAAATGTTGCTTTTCCAAACGACGAAATTCGGATTCGCCAACAATTTTTGGCTCGCCTACCGTCATTTCGCCAATGGCTTGAGCAGGACCCTGCCCAGTTCTGACAACCGCGACGCGCTTGCCAACGTATGGCTTTAGCGAATGGCTATCTCTTGTTTCGTATTTTTTCAATCCATCAACAATGTGATCAGCGTAAGGAACGTCATCGTTCCTGACGTTGATGCCCATTAACTTATTGCTAACTTCTCCGCCCGTGGCTTTAGCGATGACTGCGCCGCCGGTTGCGGCGTGCGGGAAATGGCGGTTTTCGGCGGCTTGGAACTCTTCTTCAGTCATGTAGTTTGGGATTTGCTCGCCGTCTTCTTTCATCCGATCAGTCAGCCCAGAATACAATTCGTCCATTCTTCGTAACCCGGTATTTTGCAAATCTTCAACTCTTTTCCAATTCCCAGACTTCACAAAGTCCTGAACGTAAGGGATGTAGCGATCTACAGGCTTCTTGTTGCCCTTGCCTTTAATTTGAGCAATGTCGAGCGTCTCGGGGACTCCCGCCAATCTCAACGCATGTCCCAGTGGGGTTAAATCCCCGTGTTCATCTCCTTCTCTCCACGCATCTCTTAATTGAAAGCCCTTTGCAAAATAATCATTTGCAAGTTGTTCGTTGCCGCCGAGATGTTCAACAAGATCAGAGTAAACAAGAGAACTGGGCTTTGCTTCAATCGTCACATGAGGCTCGCCAGTCTTCTTGTTGCGAAGGCTGAAGATGCGGGAATGCCCTGAAGCAACTTCTGGGGTATACCCGCCAACGCAATGCCCCATGACACTGCCTTCGTACTTGAGCGCCTCTTCAAGGTCAGAGTCTTCCGCTTCCTTTCCGTGCGAAACCACGACATCTTCTTGTCCGCCATAGCGCAATGGGAATTGGTTAAGTTTTTTAATGATGGGATCAAAGTCGCCGTTTTTGTTTTTTTCTCTTAACTGATCGCCAAACGTGTCGATGTAGTTTTGCGCTTCTTCCTGCGTATCAAATTTTGCAGGAAAAGCGCCATGCACTAAATGCTGACCCTTTCCATACACCGGAGGAATAGCGGGCGTTGCGTTAGGCGAATTTTTTAATTCATACCAAGCGTAGTCCGTGCCCGGATAGTCCTTGTGCAAGTACGTCGCCGGGTTAAATGCTTTCTTCTTGTCCGCATCCTCTCGATTCTTTTTGCGCCACTCGTTGATGTTGTGGACATGCTCAACCGCCTGCGGGACCGACATGCGGGCAAGCGATTCGTGGCGCAACTTGAGGTGGTCGGGAAGATCGGATTCAGGATCGACAGAGTTGTGGAGTTCGTCAATCAGATGGTCAAAGCCTAAATTTTTGCTTATTGAAGCGTATGGAGAGATGTCGTGAATTTCCGTATTTGGATCAACTTTTTGAAGCCAAGGGTTATTTTTTAAGTGTATTTGATTTTTTTTCCACCAACTTGCTGTCCCTTTGTCAAAAAGCAGATCAGAAGCCTTTTCCCAAGCGTTTCCTAAATCTGTTTGGGACGAAAGTCCTAAAGCAGGGTCATAGTTAAGGTCTGGTTGTTGATCAAGTTGGTTTTCATTAACGTGAAGAATTCCACGTTCCGCCAACGCACGCACCGGGTCGCGCTCAGTGCCCATTTCGTTCTTGACGTATCGAGTCAATTGTTTGCGAACAAATTCATTGACTGAATGAACTTGTTTTGCTTTTTGAACAAGGTGCGAAGATTCAGACGGGTTAGATAAAATTTCTTCTGGATATACAAGTCCATTTACATATTTACTCAAAGGATTCAACGCACTTTCAACACTCCCACTCAACCACTGCCCGCCCGGCTCTTTGACGATCTGCGTGCCCTGCAACTTCGGCGGGGTGAAGTCCTGCACCCCTTCATCTGGCCGCTCAAAGCCCGCACGCTGGCCGAGGAAGCCTCCGGGGGCTTTGTGGGGAATTACAGCGCCGCCCTTGGCACGATGCACCGGATCGCTCGGCTGAACCGAAGCGGGTGCCACCTGCCGAGTGATGGCCTGAGCCAGCATCAGCGCCTTCTTGATCGCCTTCGGGTCGTTGATCATTACTGCTAATCCTTCTTCGCAGCCTTCTTCGCAATCTCAGCGTCCTTCACAGCATCCGCAGACGGGGTCTGGTGCATGATCAGATCGCGGATCAACTCCATCTCCTGAGTCTTCTCACGAGACTGCCGATCCAGTGCGCGGTTCTTCGCCTCATCCTCAGAGTCGTGATGCTTGATCGCCAACTCAGCGCGCTTGGTTTGCGCGTCCATCAACTTCGCTCTGGCCTGCATCATATCGACCGGAGTGTCAGTCTGCTGCGGTGGGGCAAGCCCACCAGACGCAGGCTTCTGTGCGAACGCACCCTGCTGGGTCTTCGCCTGCACCTCGGCCATCTTCGCCTGTGCAGTGAGCATCTTCGCATCCGCATCGGTCTTGTCGTTCTGCATCTTCGCCTGCATCTGGAGCATCTCCGGCGGCGGGTTCTGCTGCGCCTGTGGCGGCGCAAAGAACTGCTGCGGGTTGTTCCAGCCAAGCGCCTGAAGCGCAGCCGTGTCAATCGCAATCGGGTCGTACATCGAAGGATTGGCCTGCTGCAACTGCTTCAGCGCCATGATCTTCATCACCCGCTGCGCGTGCGAGGCAGTGTTCGGGTCCGCCTGCGGCACCAACTCACAGTTGGTGATCGCCTGCATGAAGGTGTCCTCGTCCCACTGCGTCTTCGTCCGACAGCCCTGCTGCCAGAACGACTCCGGGTGGTCCTTGAAGCACTCGACCAGCAACTTGAACTCGTCCGACTGCGCTGCATGCAGCCGCTTGTGGACCGAGTTCATGATCTTCGTCGCCTGCTCGATCATCGCCAAGGTCGTGCCAACCGGCGTCTCCGCCTTGCCCTCACCGACCTGCTGCTCAGAGGTTCCGCCGATCCGCATTCCGGTCTGTGCAATGTCATTCACAAGCGACATCAGCGCAGACGACGGCTCCTTGTACGGCAAAGGCATGATGGCTTGTGAGAGCGGCATACCGCCGGTCTTCACCAGCGCGCCGCCGCCCGGCGGGACCCGGAACATGTTGGTGTTCTGACGAGCACCGGTATCCGCCATCAGGAAGCCGGGGAAGTTCGAGTACATCCCGGCATCGAGCAACTCACGCCAAGCAGCGGTGATCGCGTTGGTCGTGTTGCCCAAGATGTGCAAGAGACCGATGTCGTAGAACCCCAGACCCGGCACATAGGTGTACTTCACAAACCGCTTCTTCGCGACCGGCAACTCCTGCGTCTCTTCACGGTAGTTACGGACCACCGACAGGATCTCGCGGGACGATGCATCAATCGTCACGATGTACGGCACCTCAAGGCCCGACTCGCGGCCCTTGTACTTGTGCTCGAAGCCGCGAACGTCCAACTCGCAGTAGCACTCGTAGATCTCGCGATCACGGTCGTCCGGGTTCGCCGCCTCCGGCATGATCCCCTGCTGCGACTTCTCCTCACGCTGCAAGGAATCCATCTTCGGGGAGTTTGGCGTGCCGAGATGCACATCCTTATAAACCCCCATGATCTGCAAGCGACGCACCGTCGATGGGCGCATCAGCACCCGGTGAGTCACCCGCTTGGCATTCATCAAATCAGTCGCGGCCTGATTCACGATCAGGTCGTCCGCATCCACCGACTCCGATACTGGGCGATTACGCAGCGGGCAGTAGTACACCTTCTTGAAGGCAGTGCCGCCAAAGCCCAGCATGAACAGCATCCGGTCGGTGTCCGGGTAATACTCGGTCGCGATGGCCGTCAGATAGTGATTGAGGTCACGCTCCAGAGCATTTGCAGTCTGGTCCTCTCGCAACTCAGCCTTGTTGTCGTCATTGCGGATCTTGACCGGGCCGTCGGTCGGCAGCAGTTCGGATCGGGCGTTGGCTTGGAATCTGAGACACGCTTCCAAGAGCAGCGGATGACGAACCTTCGACATTCCTTCGACTGGAGCGCCATCAGAAGCCCCCTGCAAGCCCGGAATCTCGATCTTGAGTCCGAGTAACTTCAAGCCCGCAGTGCGGTCCTCGATCCACTCCGTGCGGCTGCGAATGTCTTCATCGATCCCATTCAGCAACTCAGAGGCAATCCGACTCAACTCGCCCTGATCGATCTCATCGACCAGATTGTCATACCACTCAAGCGGCCCCTTGTCCTCGGCCGACTCCAACGGCGAGCCGTCAATCGTGATCGAGATCGAGCCGTCACCGTGCTCAATCATGATCGTGTTGCCCGCATCGTCCTTGTTGGCGACATCAGCGCCCTCTTCGGCGTGCTCGACAATCACATCGGATGGATCCGGCATCTCCGAATCAGGAGCGCCAGCAAGACGGATGTTCGGCACAAGGCCGGGCGTGAGTGCCATGTCAGTTCCTCTCTGAGACGTTGGTGCTCAGGTTCTCCACTTCGATGCAAAATTGCCTAATGCCTTCATGTGCGGCATTATTATCTGTTTTGCCTGCGATTGTATAGACCCGGCGGTGCTCCTCGCCCCCATCCGGCCCGCCCCAGACCTCCACCTCCCAGACCGACTCCGCCGGACCCTTCTCCAAGAGTTCCACCGTCGCCTGCGCCAGAATCCTCGGCTTCTCCATACTCCCCCCCTACGCCGGATAGAGCGGCGCGTTCGACTGACCCACAACCCTGATCTGGTTCTGCACATCCGCCTGATGCTCCGGTGCCCGGATCAAAAGACCCAGATCCCGTAAGTGCCGAAGGCTCATCGAGACCGTGTCCACCAAGTCGTCATGCTTGCCTCGCGGGAACTGACCGACCTGAGTGATCACCATCTCAGACCACACCCGGTCCGGTGCATACACCATCCCGTCCGCGAAAATATGCTGCACCGAGTACAGCCGTGACAACTTGTCCTGCGACTTCGGATCAGACAACTGCACCGCGAAGTTCTCTGTGCCGTAGATCCGCCGGATTTCCTGCGACACCGAAATACCCGCCGCCTTGTTCTCGATCAGCAACTTATCCACTTTCAGCAACTTGCAGGTCTGTGCCACCTTCTCGACCAACTCATGCAACTCATACCTGCCCTGCCATGCGTGCATCATCATCACTTTCGGTGCTGACTCATCATAAGTGCGGTCGGTATAAGTCGGTCGGCCATCCGGCCCAATCGCCCGGATCGGCACCGATGTCGTGCCGCTCGTGAAAATCCCCCACACCGTCAAAGCACTCATGTCGTTCATCGTCTTCACGGTGTAGGCGGTATCCAAGGACGCAATGATGAAGTCCATCGGCGGAAACGCATCCGTCTCCCACAACTGCCACCACTCTCGCTTGATCACACCGCCGCCCGCTGGCTCCGGGCGCTGCTGCAACTGACCGGCTGCGGCGAACGGACCCAACTGCTTTTCAAGCAGCCTGACCTCGTCATCGCCAAACCGATCCGGCCAGAGCAACTCATTCGGCTCCTCTCGCGGATCCTTCCAGCCAATCGTCGTCACAAACGCACGCTCAGGCTCGTAGCGCATCGGCAGGCACAAGTGCGTCCACTCGCCGACATCCTTCGACAGGATGTGCCCGGTCAGGTCGTCCTCAGCCAGCCTCTGCTGGATGATGATGTACGCACCGGTCTTCATGTCGTTCAGACGAGTGCTCATCGTCCCGTCCCACCATTCTTTTGTCGCTTCAATGGTGGCTTCGCTGAAGGCTTCGGATGCGGAGTTGGGGTCGTCTATGATGATGCAGTTGTGGACGAGAATTCCTTCAGCAAAGAAATTGTGCTGTCCTTCCACTTCGATGTCATGGACGCGGACCGAAGACACGCAATGGCGCTCAATCTTGGAGATAGTTCCAATACTCCATGATGATGCTTCTTGTGACAACTCATGCACATGATGATCAGATTCTGCGGCCTGTTGTCTCGCGTATTTTCGTTGATGTGATGGCAGTGCAGAGACGCTCTTTTCCCGCCATAGCGATGCTTCATGTCTTTCCCTTCCGATCCGCAAGCAACGCACCTCGCGGCGTCCCTGTCCAACACGAATTCCCGCATCCGTATGTATTGATTTGAATAGCGGCCAATCTGTTTGAACTTCGAGTTCTTCAATCCCCGCATACGCTGCGAATGCACTTCGTCCGCACACTCTCCGCTGCAATACATGGTGAAGCCATGAAAGATCTTCGAGCACTGCGGACATTGCTTTTTGACACGCCGCTCTGCACGCGCTACCAATTTGCAAGCATCTGAGCAGTAACGAGCGTGACGATGCTTTGATGGCTTTTCGCACACTTCGCACTTTTTTGAATTCTTGGTCGCATGATGCGTTGAACAACATTTCTTGCTGCAATACGCATCCCGGCTCCCGCTCTTCAACGCCTTGCGCTGTTCGTAAAGAGGCTTGTCCACCCTCTTCCCGCACATATCGCAAATCAGATGCAGAACGATCTTTCTGCCATCCTTGGACAATAATCCTGTCTCCTGACCCCAATTGATCAGCGCGGATATATCCCCTCCCCGGTACGAAGACTTGATGGTCTCCAGTACAGAAGAATCGATGTCCCGAAAACGAGTGTAATTCGTACAGTTCATCTGATGGCCTGTGGCGGGTTGCGGTGATCCTAGATTTTACCACCTTGCCCCGTGAGTGATCAAAGGCCCATACCGCATCGCCCACAACCAAAGACTCAATCGGCTTCATTCCCTTCGGCGTGCTGATGCGGGTTCCATCAGGAAAACAAGATCCGCCTTCACCAGTCACCGCCGCACCAATACTCGTGATCAGCCGCTCGCCGCCCTTGTCATTACTGAATCGGCTCTTGGTGTTTTGATCGCTGTTCAACTTGAATCGATCACCCCACATCATCTGATACCACGGACTCTCAATTAGCCTTCGGCATTTGACGGAGTCTCTCAGCGACAACTGGTTTGCATAGGATGCGTGCAAGAATTGCACTCCGGGTCCGCTGATCGGACCGTGCTTGGATTGCGCCCATGTCCATGCCGGGAAAGCAACACTGGTAATCGTACTCTTGCCGAAACGCGGCGGGATATTGATGATCAGCCGCTTGATCTGACCGTCAACCACCGCCTGTAGGTGCTCTGCGACCGCCTCAATCGGCCAGCCGTCACGCCAGATGCTCGCGTCAATATATTTCCACGCATTCCGCAAAAACTCGTACAGACTCTCCTCACAGTCCGCCCGGTCGAGATCCAACAACTGCTGGTAGGGGTTGATGTCCTTGAGATTCAGACCCTTCAACTTACTCATAAACTGGCTCGTCGCTTTCGGCTTCATTGTCGCTTTCGTTATCGCCGTTGTTGTTCTGATGCTCGATCACCGGCCGCTCAGACTCACCCGCCGTCGCTCGCATCAGGATCTCCCGTAGCGCCTGCCGGTCGTCATAAGACAGGTTCCTCGAATCAATGGTCCGGGCCTGCTCCACCTGAAGCGGCGAGCCGTTGGGGCCGGTCAGTTCAGTCCGGTTCGCTCGCTGCCAGTCCGGCCCGCCGCGCTGACTCAGCCAGAAGATCGCCGCACGCACCGAGTCCTTGTGCTCCTCATTGGTCGCGATCCTGTATAAATTCCCAGCCACTTCGGCGTTCTTTCTCGACAGGCCGACTTCCAACTGCGGGCGGTAATAACGCCGCAGCGTCTCGTCCGATATTCCCATCACCCGGCTGATCTGGTCGTGCGTCAGCCCAAACGCACTCAACTCCTCGACATTCTTGCGGGTCTGGTCAGTCACCATGTGCTTCGGTCGGCCCCGCTTCTTCGCCAGCCGGTTGAAACCAGACGCCTGCAAGATCGGGTTGCCGTTCTCGTCGCGGTTCCCCTCGCCAATCAGCAAGGGGGCAGTAATGGCTACGTCAGTGAAAGATCGGGGCTTGGGTCCTTTCGGCATCGTCGGTACTCCTCAGTCAAGATGAGCCGACTATAAATTGTTGGTTGGAAAAACCAAAATATGTTTAATCGGGGTTCTCTGGGTACCCCCCCCCTGCTTTTTTTAGACCCCCCCCTACCCCCTTCTTTTTGCAGACCCCCCCCCGGCGTTTTGTAGGGGGGCGTATGGCGATTTGGGGCAGATCCACCGCCACAGGCGGGACCCGCAGCGCGCCGCAGGGGGGGTGCCGGTGGGGGTCGGCATTATGTCGCGTCAGGCCGGATTACGTCGCATGTGCCGCGTATGTATATCGACCGCCTGCGACCGCCCTCGACCGCCTGCGACCGGCCCGGCGGCGGCTGACCGGCGCGCCCGCCTGCAATCGTTTGGATGAACCCGCGTCCCACCGCGCAGCCCTGCACTTCGCATAACCTCCATTATGTAAAGCGCGCAGTTGCGTAACGCATTGATTACGTTGGCGTTTGTTGGTGGGACGCACTTATCCACAGATAATCCACCGCGCCATCCACAGCCCGCCGCTCGGCCAGTGGGCCAGCGCCCCACCGGCCGACCGCCGCCAGCCGACCGCCCGGCGCAGCCGAGCGGGCGGCGGGCATCAAAACGGGATCGGGTCGTCGAAGTCGGCCTGAGCGCCCGCAGGCGGCTCAGGAGCGGCGCTCTGGCTCGCCTGCACCGACTCGACGACCGCGCCGCGAAAGACCGCCTTAAGCCCTCTGATCGCGTCTGGCTGTGCGTCGATGAAGCGCGCCACCTCTTCGAGCGACCAGATCTGCACGTTCTTCCTCTTGCCGACCCGCACCCGGCCGACATCGAGCGCGTCGCGCACCAGCACCATCGTGCCGCCGTCCGCGAGCGCGCACTCCCACGACTCGGGCGCAGGCGTCGCGCCAGCCGCCCGCGCAGCCGCCTCCAGCGCCCGCCACGCCGCCTGCATCCGGGCGCACTGGAGTTTCAGGTCGGCCAGATCGCCGCGCTGCTGGCTCAGGTTGAACTTCATCCGCTGGCTGTCGAACCGGCCGCGCAGGTCCGGCGGCACCAGCATCCGCAGCCGACCGACGCCCCACTCGCTCTCCAGCCGCATGGCGAGCGCGTCCACCTCCGCGAGCGCCTGCTGGCCGTCCAGAAAATTCGCCTGCTGGTGATCCCAAGTCGCCTTCCCCAACAGGCTATTTTTCGCTTGCACTTTTTGGCTCCTTCTCTGTGACGCTTTTCGCCCCTGTATATTTGTACAGCATTCGCTCCAGCCATTCGAGCCGCTCAGGCTCATGCTCGACGAGCAGATACCAATCGTGATTGTGGTTGAACCGGCCGTCCTTCCAACTGACGTACCAGACGTTCTTCGGCGCATTGGCGCGCCTGATCAACTTGCCGTTGAACCATCCGTCCTCTGTCCTCGCCATCCGCCTGCTGATCAGCCATACGCCGTCCGTCGCGACGACGACCTCGTCATCATGCCGGATGATCCGCCTGCGACCGCACTCCCAGCACTGCACGCCTTCAGGCCAAGGTTTCCCCTGCTGCCTGCTTTTCGTCCTCTTTGGGAGCCGAGCGGAGGTCGCGACGACAGGAGCGATCCTCCGGGAGGCGACGACCGGAGGCGGCAGTAGGCCGCCGGTAGTACCCCCTTTAAGGGGTACCGGGAGTTCCGCTCGCCGGAGTTCCGCCCGTATCTTCTTGATTTTGTTACCAATTGACTCTCGACTTCCGCTACTTCCGCCCTTGACTTCCGCTACCAACTTCCGACTCCATGATTTCATTGAAGTTTTTGGCACTTTTTCAACCTCCGCAAACGGTCAACTTCCGCCCAAGTTCCGCCCGACTTCCGCCACACTTTTCAGCACCCGGTAGCCTTTCGTTTTGTACTTGGTTGAGATCTGCTCGACCGCGATCTCCTTCCGCACCGCCCACGCCTCCAGCATCTTGTTCCCGAGTTCCTCGCTGATCCCCCACCGGGTCATGATCGTCGGCGCGTACCGGCCTTCCTTCTTCGTCTGGACGTACGGACTCCACGGCTTCTCGTCTCTCCATGCGGCGTCCATTGCCACCAGAATGCTTTGGCAGACCTCACGGTCCGGCCAATCGCTTTCAGCCTGCTGTGGGGCTTCTGAGGAGGCCGTAGCCACAAGGCTTGTGGTGCCCTTGATGTCGCCGGTCAGTTTGCTGACGAGTTTGAAGGGTTGGGACCAGCCGTCTTTCGCGCTTTTGATTTTCTTGGCGATCAGATTCCCGACCTCCTGCCCCTCGTCCCGCTCGACCGACAGCAGTGCATCGCCTGCCCCGTCGAAGACCGTGCTGCCTCTCAGGTTGCCCTGTCGGCTGGTGTGGTGGACTCCGACCACGGTGCAGTCGAACGCCTCTCTCAGGGCGTCACAGGCGGCGATGAACTGGGTCGCGTCCTTCTGGAGGTTTTCGTCTGCGCCGGGGAGCACACGGCTGACGGTGTCGATGAACAGCATCACCGGCTTTCCGTTACTTTCCGTAATTGTCTCGATGGTCTTGATCAACCGCTCGACCTGCGCTGCGTCCATCAGGCTCATCGCACTGGGAATCAGGAAAAACGGATGCTGGTCGGCGTTGACCGCATGTTCCTGTTCCAGCGCCATCAACCGGAACTTCATGTCGGCCGTTCCTTCGGACGAGATGTAGATGACCGGCCCGTGGCGCTGGATGGGCTTGTCGAACCATGACGGCAGGCGGCAGGCGATGGCGAAGGCCACCGAGAGCGCGACGAAACTCTTGCCAGCGCCGGGTGGGCCGTAAATGAACGCGAGGCTTTTCTCAACGAACAAGCCTTCGACCAGCCACAGCGGGTCCGGCAGCGCCTTGATCTGCGCGACGTTCAGCAGTTCAAACAGGTTCTCGACAGGCGTCTCAACCTCGAACCCGGCCAGCACCTCGCCTGTCTCTGGATCCACTGTGATGCTGGCCGTCTGAGGGACCGCAGCGTGCTCTGCGACCTTGGTGTTCCACTGCTGGAGTGCCGACTGCCACTTCTGCTGAAAGAGTGTGACGCCACGGCCCTCGCGCTCCAGCAGCACATGGTTCGGCGTCTGCGGTTCGACAATCCGGCTTTTGACCTTCGACTCGTACTGCCCGAAGACCTCACGAGCGAGCGCCTGCAATTGATCAGCAGGCGGCAGGATCGGCGACTTGCGATACAGGTTGCAGAGCGCGCCCCAGACGTAGCGCGTCATCACCGACTCACGGCCGTCCACGATCTGCCCGAAGGCATTCGTTGCAACGTCTGGGCTTTCGGTCTTCTGGCCTGCTGCGCCCGGCTCTCTGACCTTCAGCACATGATCGACAGCCGTGCAGAGGAACTGTGGTGCGACTGCGACCTCGATTTCCCAAGGCGCGAGACCGGGCAACCACTCGTAGAAGTTGCCTGACTCATGCCGCGAGCAAGGCAGCATCGCAAAGCCGCCAGTGCCTCTGACATCAACACCCATCGCAGTCTTTCCAGTCCCCGGATTCCAGCCCTCCGGCGCTCTGAAGACGATCTGCAATCCACCGCCGCCAGTTCTCTGCGTGGGCGTCTTGAATGGCCCGCCGTTCTGCTCGATCAACTGATCGAGGAACACCTGCGCCATCGGGTTCTTCTGAGTGTCGAGGTCGAGTATCCACAAACCATTCGATGCGGGACCGCAGATCACACCGAGGTTCTGCCGGTTGAGGTACTGACCTGCCGGACCGTACCAGCGGTCGAAGACCAAGTCATCGACCAGCACGCGCTCGTACTCTTTCCAACTCGCAAGCGCCGGTCGCTTCCACGCCTTCGCCTCTCGCGGTTCGAGCGCAGGAACGACCTGCCAGTTCAACGACCGGTAGTACCTTGCGAATTCAGTGGTGGATGCGAAATCGGAATCGAATGGCAGCAGTTTTGCCATGAGTTTCTCCTGTCTGTCTGTCGGTTAATTCTTCGGTTCAATTTCGCCGCATTCGTAAAAAATAATCCTTGTACTCATCAAGCGTGCGCCAATGGATGAAAACTGGCGTACCGTTGCCGACCCATGCGCCAGTGACGTTGAACTCCATGTGTTCGAGCGCTTCTTCAAGGCTTATCTTGTCACGCTCAAGCAAAATATCGACACACTTTGCGAAGTCATAGATCGCAATGTGCTGATTGAAACGCTCGCCCACGCCAACCAGCGCCTCCTCGAATCCGTCTACGAAGATGGCCTGATTCACTTGATCACCTCGCTGGCGTAGCGCGCAATGAGCAACGCCTCTGCCCGGTTGTGGTCTTTCTTGCGAGCGAGTTCCATCGTCGGATACAGCAGTCGCGCCTTGTTCAGGCTCGCATCCTTGTCCTTGCTCAATCCGAAGTGCTTTTTCCAATGCCCCGGCGGCGTGAAATGCACCGGGATGCCAGCAGCCGGGAGGATGCTCAGGATCGAGCCGAGCGTGCAGCCTTGCGAAAACGCGCCCATTCTCCCGTTTTGCGGGAGCGGCGTGATCTTCTCGACCATCGCACCGGCAATCGACGCACCTGAGATGTCTACTGCGCTTCTCAGGTCAGCAAGCCACTGCAAGCCGTCGATCCACGCCAGACGGCCGTCACGCAGGATCGGCAGGTCGTGAACGTCAACGTAGTGTTCGCTCACGATGGCCCATGCGCCTGTGACGCCGGGATCGACACCAATGTACAACCGGCTCATGCGTGGCCTTCTTCTTCGATGAAGAACGACTTGCAGTTCTTGGTATTCACGATGACTGCGATCTGCTCGATCTCACGCAACGCGATCTTCGCCATCTCGCAGTTCGCGACCGCATTCTTTCGGACCTCATCCCAAAACTCAGTCAGGTCTTTGGGCGTCTCGACCCCGCTCGTGATCGCGACGGTGTTGATCACCAGCACGCACAGCGCCACGACAGAGGTTGAGTCCATGTCACCCGACCCAACCAGTTCGAGCATGTCGAAATACCGCTGCCCGAAGTTGAAATCATTCTTCTCGCTCATTGACTGCGCTCCCGTTTTTTATTGCGTTCTTGATCAACTGCGCTCCGGTGTTGTCACCGGCCTGCTGCAACCCTTCGGCCGCAAACTGGATGAGTCGCCGAAGCCGATTGATCTCTTTGTTCAACCGATCTTCTTCAGCCTTCATGTCTGTGATCCTCTGCGCGTGGAAATGGTTGTTCCGCTTCCATGCTTCCAGATGCTGCCTGAATTCTTCGTCCGTCACTGGCATTGGTCTGTCCCTCCTTCAACTTTCTAACGGCTATTGATGTCTTGTCAAAACCCATCTTCCACAATGTTTGTTCGATCATGTCCATCGCATGCCTGAGTCGTTCGATCTCGTTCGCAGCCTCGATACAGTCCTCAAAGACTGGCGGCTTCGAGCGCAGTCGCTCGACAATGTCGCTCACGGGGTCTGCCCCCGTGCACGGATGGCTGCGGCGCATTCATGGTGGTCAACCCACATATTTGAACTATCGTCACATAACTTTGCACACGCCTCGCGCTCGGCTGCGGCGACAAGGGCGGCAAAGCGTTCAAGTTCCTCGTCTGTCAAAACGATGAACGGCGGTTCACCCGCGTGATACGGATCGTCTTTGTCTTTGTCGGCAACTTCCCGCGCCATCCGAATGATGTCATCGCAGGTCATGGCTTTTCCTCCCGTGCTTGACCCAAATCACATCCAGATTCGGCATTTGTTCTGCGATCCCAATCATCTTCTGACGACAATTGCATCTCAAGCCATCGCGGTAACGTAATCTCACAACGCATACCAACGTAAGGACCGTCATCTACGCAGTAAGCGCAATCTTTACATTTCATTTCTTTTCTCCCCGCGCACGGATGGCGTCCACCGTTCGTTGAGCCACGTTGTCAGATTCACACTGACCGTGAACGATTGAGCAACACGCCTCACGCTCTTCGGCTCTCGCCCGTGCATCAACTTTCGCCATCAGCGCGTTAAGCGCGTCTTCCGTCGTTTGGTACAACTTGGCAAACGCATACCTAACTTCTTCATCGCGGGTCATGGGTTCTCCCCCCGCGCACGGATGGCGTTGGCGATGCGATGCGCCTCGTCGGATGTAAACTCGTAGGGATCTTCAGCCAACTTCGCACACGCCTCACGCTCGGCTGCTTTTGCCCTTGGCATACAA
>Ga0214192_1000114_pt1 | contig 46313 bp, 31 predicted proteins | sample TroBogEpilimnion_44_FD_153030 | JGI IMG/M metagenome (GOLD analysis project Ga0214192, IMG submission 153030) | Freshwater microbial communities from Trout Bog Lake, WI - 29JUL2008 epilimnion | ecosystem: Environmental > Aquatic > Freshwater > Lake > Epilimnion/Euphotic zone | place: Trout Bog... | reverse complement strand
GGCCGCACGGGTGGCGTGCAGCGCGTCTTCCACGCGAGCCTTCTTTTCCTTCATTTCGGTCTCGGTGGCCGCGCCGACCTTGATCACCGCAACGCCGCCCGCCAGCTTGGCGAGACGTTCCTGCAGCTTTTCACGGTCGTAATCGGAGGTGGTTTCTTCGATCTGCGTGCGGAGCTGTTTGATGCGCGCTTCGATCATCTTGCCGGCGCCGGCGCCGTCGACGATCGTCGTGTTGTCTTTGTCGACAGTCACGCGCTTGGCCTTGCCCAGATCTTCCAGCTTCACGCCGTCCAGCTTGATGCCCATTTCTTCGAAGATCGCCTTGCCGCCGGTCAGGACAGCAATGTCTTCCAGCATCGCCTTGCGGCGGTCGCCGAAGCCCGGAGCCTTCACCGCGCACACGTTCAGCGTGCCGCGCAGACGGTTCACAACCAGAGTGGCCAGCGCTTCGCCTTCCACTTCTTCAGCAATGATCAGCAGCGGACGGCCCGAACGCGCAACCTGCTCCAGCACCGGCAGCAGATCCTTCATGTTCGAGATCTTCTTTTCGTGGATCAGGATAAAGGGCTCTTCGAGCACCGCTTCCATGCGATCGGCATCCGTCACGAAGTAGGGCGAAAGATAGCCGCGGTCGAACTGCATGCCTTCCACGGTCTGCAGTTCTGTCTGCATCGTCTTCGACTCTTCGACGGTGATGACGCCGTCTTTGCCGACCTTCTTCATCGCTTCGGCAATCGTGTCGCCGATCGTGTGGTCGCTGTTGGCCGAAATGGTGCCGACCTGAGCGATCATGTCGCCCGAAACCGGCTTCGACATCTTCTTCACTTCTTCCACTGCCGCCGTCACGGCCTTGTCGATACCGCGCTTCAGGGCCATCGGGTTGGCACCGGCGGCCACCGACTTCACGCCTTCGCGGAAGATCGCCTGGGCGAGAATCGTCGCCGTCGTGGTACCGTCACCGGCGATGTCGCTGGTCTTGGACGCCACTTCGCGCACCATCTGCGCGCCCATGTTTTCGAGCGGATCCTTCAGCTCGATTTCCTTCGCCACCGTCACACCGTCTTTGGTGATGTTCGGTCCGCCGAACTTCTTCTCGAGGACCACGTTGCGGCCCTTGGGTCCGAGCGTGACTTTCACCGCATCGGCCAGCTGATTCACACCGCGCAGGATTGCCTGCCGGGAATCTTCTGCGTAAACAATCTGTTTTGCCATGGTTGTCTGAATTTCTCCTGGTTACTGAGGGACTGAACTAGCTGGCCTTTTTGGCGGCCGCGGGCTTGCTGTCGAGGATGCCGAGGACTTCATCCTCACGCATAATGAGGAACTCTTCTCCGTCCAGCTTGATTTCGCTGCCGGAGTACTTGCCGAACAGGATCTTGTCGCCGGGCGCAACGTCGAGCGCCACAACCTTACCGTCTTCGAGGCGCTTGCCCTTGCCGACGGAGACGACGAGGCCTTCCTGCGGCTTTTCTTTTGCACTGTCGGGGATGAAAAGCCCACCACTGGTCTTTTCAGCTTCGTTGTCGAGACGCTTGACCACGATGCGGTCATAGAGCGGACGAATGTTCATTACGTTGAACCTCCAAATAGGTTGAGTTGAGAATCGGTAAACTTGTGAAATCTTAGGGGCCGAGCCCAATTTGGGAATACTGCGGACGACCGCAGCCCTTCCCACGACCATTATTAGCACACTCCCCGGGCGAGTGCCAGACAACAGAGCGCAAGCGATTGATATGACAGGGAAAATATTTATTGACTTGATAGAACCAGACTCAGGTAATCTTACCAAGTGGCCGCACCGGCTGGCGCGCCGATCCTCTATGCTCTTGTACTAACATGCGCTTGTGCGCTCCACCCTCGACATCCCAGACGAGGCCGACTATGTTACCGGGGCCACGACACGCGGCCGGAACCACGCTCATCATGGCGCTTTGAGCGAGCCACCCGAGTTGGCTATTTTTTCTGGCTATAATCAAAGTTATGGATGTCTCCGTCGCCGACGCCAAAAACCATCTCTCCGAACTGCTTCGGTCCGTCGAAGCCGGCGAAGATGTCCTCATCACGCGTAACGGCAAGCCCGTTGCGCGACTCGTCCCGCCGCCACCCGAGGGCCGGTCTGTCCGCTTCGGAACGATGCGCGGACGAATCCATCTCAAGCCCGGCTGGGATCAACCGATTGACGTCGATACATTTCTTTCGGGTGGATTCTGACGGGTGGATCTTGACGGGTGGATCTTGACGGGTAGATCTTGACGGGTGGATCTTGACGGGTAGATCTTGACGGGTGGATCTTGACGGGTGGATCTTGAAAGGCTATTTACTCGATACAAACGTCGCGCTGCTCGCGATGAGTAGACCGGAGCTCCTTTCCGCGCCGGTGAAAGCGGCAATCGAGAAGGGGCCGGCATTCCTGAGTGTGGTCGTTTACTGGGAAGTCACCATCAAATCCACGAAAGGAATGATTGACGTAGGCGATCCGCGGCAATGGTTCACTCATTCGCTCGATGCCCTCGGGTTGCGACCGCTGCTGCTTCGCCCCGAACACATCGCCGCAATCTCCTCGCTGCCGCCGATCCATCAGGACCCGTTCGATCGCGCTTTGATCGCCCAGTCGATCGCGGAAGACATGACCCTCGTGACCACGGACGGCGCGATTCCGAACTACGCGTCGGACACCGTACGAGTGGTTCGATAGCGGCGCCCGCCGAACGCCAGGGGAGACACTATCATCCGGGTGCGCCTGGTTTCGGCCACGCAGCGATAGATCAGCATTCGGGCCCGGAAATGGCGTCGAACTTTTCCCGGGACTCGCTTACTATTCAGGAAATGCAGTTCGAGCCAGCCGCTCGATCTCTCCCCAAACCGCGTCCAGCGTCTCGCGCTTCGTCCACATATTGCCCACCGCGATCCGCAGCACCACGCGCCCGCCCAGCACCGTCTGCGACAGGAAGAAGCGCCCGCCGCGGTTGACCGCTTCTAATAACCGCGAATTGGCTTCGTTCGTTCCGCGTAAACGGAAGCACACCACCGACAAGTTGCACGGCGCGCAAATTTCAAAGCGCGAATCCGCCGCAATCCGGTCCCGCAGCTCCGCCGTCATTGCCACCTGCTCGCGGATCACCTGCGCCAGCCCCTCTCGCCCGTAGTAGCGAAGCACGAACCAGAGTTTGAGGGACCGGAAGCGCCGCCCCAGCGGAACTCCGTAATCCATCATGTTCAGCCCGCCGTCGGTTGTGTTCAGGATCGGCGGCACCAGGGAAAACGCTCGCTGCAGGGTTTCCGGATGCCGCGAATACAGCACGCTGCAGTCCACCGGCACCATCAGCCATTTGTGCGGATTGAAGACCAGCGAATCGGCCCGCTCGCAGCCATCGAGCAGCCAGCGCAGCTCCGGCGCCACCGCCGCGGACCCCGCGTAGGCCGCATCCACGTGCAGCCACAGCCCCTCGCGCTCGGCCACCTCGGCAATCGCGCGCACCGGATCCACGCTCGTCGTCGAGGTCGTCCCCACCGTCGCCACCACGCAGCACGGCAGCAGCCCCGCCGCGCGATCCCGCCGGATCGTCTCCTGCAGCGCATCCGCGCGCATGCGAAATGCTTCGTCCGACGCGATCAGCCGTACCTGCCGCCGTCCGAAGCCCAGCGCCATCGCGCCCTTCTCCACGGAAGAATGCGCCTGATCGGAGCAGTACACCACCAGGTTCGGCGGGGCCCCGGCGTCGCGCGTCTCCGGCGCCACATGCACGCGCGCCGCCGCCAGCGCATGCAGCGTGCTGGTCGACGCCGTATCCAGAATCATGCCGAACCATTCGGCGGGAAGTCCGAGCCAGTCGAGCAGCCAGCGCAGCGTAACGACTTCGAGTTCCGTCACTGCCGGCGAAGTCTTCCACAGAATGCCGTTCGCATTCAGCGCCGCCGCCACGAACTCCGCCAGAATGGCGGGCGGCGCCGACGTATTGGCAAAGTACGCCAGAAAATTCGGGTGATTCCAGTGCGTCACGCCCGGCAGAACGATCTTCTCAAAGTCGGCCCAGATGCGCTCCATCGGTTCGCCCTGCTCCGGCCCGCGCGCCGGCAGTGCGTTGACGATGTCATTGGGCCGTACCGAATGCAGCACCGGGCGCTCGCCGGCATTTTGCAAATAATCGGCCACCCAGTCGACGAGCCTGTGGCCCCATTCGCGAAACTCTTCCACCTACCGGCCCGCCTTTCCATTGCCCGCCTGCCGGGCTTTGAACCATTCCCGGAACCACTCGGCAAACTCATCCATCGCCTGCCCGGTTGCCGGCGACAGCGGCACCAGCGGAGGCCCCGCCTTCTGCCCGCGCAACTCCACCGCGCGCTTGATCCCCGCCGGCGCAGGAAACCGCCCGATCCAGTGCATCAATTCATCGAACGCCGCTTCGGCCTCCACGCGTTCTTCTCCCCGCGCGATCGCCTCCGCCAATCCCGATGCCAGTTCCGGCACGGCGCATGCGGCAGGCGACAGCCACGCGTCGGCTCCGCTTCTCAGCGCCCGCGCCGCGGTCGCGTCGTCGGCCGTCACGAGGGCGAAATCCCGCTCGCGTTTCAGCCCTGCCAGCTCTTCGAAATAAGCAGCATCGCCGCTCGCATCGCTCACGCCCGCAAATCGCCCCGTATCGAGCAGCCGCCGCACGGTGTCCACCGCAAGGCCCGTGGCATTCCGCGGGGCATTCGCGATCAGCAGCGGCACCGCCTCGCGCGTCTCGGCCGCAAACTCGCGATAGAACGCCTCCATCTCCGGCTGTTCGTACCCGAAGAAGTAGGGCGGCATCAGCAACAACCCGTCCGCGCCGGCCCCGATCGCCTCCTCGGCGAGTTGCACTGCCCCGGCCAGCGTGGTGTGCCCAACACCCACCATCAGCGGCACGCGACTGCGCTTGGCCGCCAGATACACCAGCCGCTGCCGGTCCGCAAAGCCGTAGTTGAAAAACTCGCCGACGCCGTCGAGCAGACAGATCGCCTTCGCCCCGCCCGCCGCCAGAAAGTCCAGCATGTCGAGGCAGGAGGAATAATCCGGGTCCTCTGACCCGTCGCGGTGCGGCGTCACCGCCGACGCGATTACGCCCTTCAGTTCGAGTTGTCGCCCCGCGCGTGCCATCGTCTCTATGCGATTGTCAGGCTACCACCGATCCGGTGAATCCCGCAGCCGCCGCACAGCATCCACATCACGTGCCCGCTGATCTGTTCACGCAAATTGCTCTTGGCGACTACACTCTTCGCAACCGAATCGTCATGGCTCCGATGACCCGCTCGCGCGCCGACGCGAAGGGCGTGGTCTCACCGCTCACCGCCGAATACTATGGCGCGCGCGCCGACGCGGGCCTCATCATCACGGAGGGCACCGCGCCCAGCGCCGCCGGCCTCGGCTACGCGCGCACGCCCGGCATCTATGACAACGCCCAGATCGACGCCTGGCGCGCCGTCACCGCGGCGGTCCACGCGCGCGGCGGCAAAATCTTCCTGCAGATCATGCACGTCGGCCGCATCGCCCACTCCGCCAACCGCACGATTCCCGATGCGCCGGTTGCGCCCTCGGCCATCCGCGCCGCCGGCCAGATGTGGACCGATACCCAGGGTATGCAGCCCAACGACGAACCGCGCGCGCTCGAGCCCGCCGAAATCCCGGCTGTCATCGCCGAATACGCGCAGGCCACCCGCAACGCGCTCGCCGCGGGCTTCGACGGCGTCGAACTCCACGCCGCTTCCGGCTACCTGCCCAACCAGTTCCTCGCGCCCGGCAGCAATCAGCGCACCGATGCATACGGGGGCTCCATCGAAAACCGTATCCGCTTCGTCGTCGAAACGCTTGTTGCCATGATTGCCGCCGCCGGTTCGTCCGGCAAGGTCGGCATCAAGATCAGCCCCGGCATGAACTTCAACGACATTCAGGATCCCGATCCGATCCCCGCCAGCATCGCGCTCGCCCAGGCCATCGCGCCACTGCATCCGGCCTACCTTCACGTGATGCGCACCGGAATCGGAGCCGAAACCAAACTGCGCGAAGCCTTCGCCGGAACGCTGCTCGTCGGCGGTGGCTTCGGGAAGGCGGAAGCCAACGCCACACTTGCCGGCGGCAGCGCGGATGCCGTGGTGTTCGGCACCCCCTACATCGCCAATCCGGATCTGGTGACGCGCCTCGAACGCGACGCTCCGCTCGCCGAGGCGGATAATTCTGCTTTCTACACGCCCGGACCCAAAGGCTACACCGACTATCCGACTCTCGATCCGGCCTGAACACCGCGCGCCGTCACACCGACTGAATCGCCCGCATCACATCGACCAGTCCGTGTCCTTCGAAGTACCGCTCGCGCCCCAGCGGCGTCGCGCTGTCGAGAAAGATTTTCTTTACTTCTTCCGGCTGTCCGATAAACTCCCGCCGCACCGAAAGAAACGCCGCGATGGCGCCGGAGACGTGGGGCGCTGCCATGCTCGTGCCGGAATCGTCGATGTAGCAATTCGCAGCGGGCGGATTCTGCACGCCCAGCCGCCGGAGATGCGACGCGGCCGCGGCCGAAGTAATTCGCTCCCCGGGCGCCACCAGATCCGGCTTCAACCGGCCGTCAGCCGTCGGACCCTTCGAGGAAAAGAACGACACGCCGTACGTATGCGGGGAATCGCGGTGGGCGGAACCGACGGTGATCGCCAGCCCTGCGTTGCCCGGATCGTTGATCGAATTGGAAATCGCCGCTTTTGTATAACGCACATCCGCCGCCACCGCGCCGTAGCCGGTGTTGCCGGCGGCCACCACCACAACAACACCGCTCTTCACCAGGCGGTCCACCTCCACGCACAGCGGACTCTGCCCGCACGCGAACATCTCCGCATCGAACTCATACCCGAGGCTGAGATTCACGCCGTGTACACGCGGCAGCTTCGGATCTTCGTTGAGATTTTCGCGGATGTAGCGCAGCGCCCGCATAATGCTGCTCGTCGAGCCGCATCCGTTCTGATCGAGAACCTTCAGGCTGATGAGCCGGCACTGCGGCGCCACACCGCGCAGCGCGTGGGCCGGAACCGCGCGATTCTCAATATCCACGCTGTGCGATTGCCCGTCCGGACTGGCGCGAAACACACGCTGACAAACGCGAAAGTCGACGGGCGCCGCATTCGCACCCGGCTCGGCGAGGCCCCCGGCAACGATTCCGGCCACGTGCGTACCGTGTCCGAAGTCATCCCGCAGTGCCGACTGAATGCTTGCATCCAGCGCCGCATTCCACGCCGCGTCGTCGGCAAACGCCGCGCGCTCCGGAAACGGATTCTGCGTAAAGTCGCGATGCAGCCACGCCACCGAAGGGTCGAGCAGCGTGTTGCAGAAGCGGTTCGCGCCGTTGCCCTCAGCGCCGGGGCCGAAGTGAATGTGCGTCGCATCGATGCCCGAATCGAGAATCGCCCAGACAATGCCGTCGCCGGTTGCCTCGAAGGCTCGAACGGCGGCATCGGCCTTCACGGTGGCAACGGAACGGTCAATCAGGGCACGCACCGGAAAATCGGGCCAGATTTTATAGATCGCGCGCGCCGCGTCTCCGCCCGGAACTTCTCCGCCCCTTGCTTCATCCGCCGCCGCCAGTTCGCGCAATTCGCGCGCGCTGAGGCGGACCTTGTAATAGCTCCTCGAGATCAACACCGCGCGTCCTCGCTCACCGGTGGTGGCCTCGCAAAGCGTGAGAAGTTCCGCCGCGGCGCGTTCCACGCCACCCGCGTACCGGAGGTTCAGTTCCACGATGTAGTCGCCCGGCGTCTCATCGTCCGCCGGCAGTCCCCAGCGGCGGTTTCGCTCCTGCGGATCGTGAACGAACGGCGAAACGGTGAAGCGCCCGAGGCGCGCGCGAAAATCCGGATTGTCAGACATACTGTTTCCGCCGTGAACGTAGCACGAGGAAATCCTGACATTTTCCACAATTCACGTGTTTTCGGGCTTTTTTCGCCAAAAATAATTGTGACTGCCGCGCGCCGTAACAACCACGGACGATCCGGTTCGTGTTACGCTATCCGAGTCCAGCGCAACAAAAGCAGTTCGAATATTCCATATTTCCCGAGGAGATGACCATGAAACTCGTGTTTGCCGGACTGATTTTTCTTTCCGCTTTCTGCACAACCCTGCCGGCCGCTGAATCACGCTTTCACTCGATTGTGGCGGGCGGAGCACACTTCTGCGCGCTCTCGGCCGATGGCAGCGCGTACTGCTGGGGGCAGGGAGTCCTGGGCCAACTGGGCAACAATTCCACAGCCAATTCCGCCGGCGCGGTGCCGGTGGCGGGGAATCTGAAGTTCTCCATGCTCGCCGCCGGCTCGGCCACCACCTGTGGCATCACGGTCGGCGACCGCCACGCCTACTGCTGGGGCCAGAATGCCAACGGCCAGCTGGGCGTCAGAACCACCGAGCTATGCAATGAAGGAGCGGGCAAATCCGCATGCGCCCTCGTTCCCGTCGCCGTCTCCGGATCGATGCAGTTCACGCAGATCTCGACCAGCCGCACGAACTCCTGCGCCGTGACTCCCGCCGGCGACGCATACTGCTGGGGCGACGCCGGCAGCGGCGAACTCGGGCAGGATAGTCTGACCGCGACGGATCAGTGCCAGTCCGGTCGTCCCTGCTCCTATGCACCGCTGCTCGTGAAAGGCGGCCTGAAATTCACAAGCATCATGGCCGGCGACAGTACCGCCTGCGGCATCACGACGGCCGGCCCCGCCTGGTGCTGGGGTGACGACCAGTACGAACAACTCGGCGACGGGCTGCCGCAGCACGCAAACGCGAAGGTCCCGGTGGCGGTCGCCGGCGGCCTGAAATTTACCTGGCTGACGAAAGGCGCCAATGCCGTGTGCGGCGCCACCGCGTCAGGTCCGGTTCATTGCTGGGGAGGCAATATCGAATTCGCGCTCGGCGTGCCGGCCGTATCGGAAACCTGCTACACGCAGGGCAACCTGCAATTCAACTGCGCGAGCAAACCTCTCGCGGTGGGAGCACAATGGCATGCCTCACGACGTCCCCGCAGCGTCAGTCTGATCCGAACCAACGCCTGCGCGCTCGATCGCAGAGGCCATGCGTTTTGCTGGGGACCGGGAACAGACGGCGTACTCGGCACCGGCTCACCCGAACTATGGGCCTACGTGCCGGTTCCTGTTGCCGGCAATCAGCGGTATCGGGAGATCGCGGTATCAAGCGGCAGCGCCTGCGCGGTGGCGCGTGGCGGCGGCATCTCCTGCTGGGGCCACGATTTCAGCGCCAACGCGCCTGTCGCCTTCCCCGTCACCGGGCAGCCGAAAAATCCCCAACCCGCGGGCGGTGCGAAAAAGTAGCCGTGACCCGCTCCGCCATTCGCGCCCACTGCATGAAATTGCCGGGCGCCACGGAAAACGTGCAGTGGGGCGACAATCTCGTCTTCAAAGTGGGGGGCAAGATATTCGCGGTGCTCAATCTGGAAACAGGCACAGCGCTTTCGTTCAGGTGTTCGCCCGAAGATTTCGCCGAACTCATCGAACGGGAAGATATCGTCCCGGCCCCTTATCTGGCGCGCGCGTACTGGGTGAGCCTGCTGGATGCTGACGCGCTGCCCGCCGCCGAACTCCGGCAGCGCCTCAGTACGTCTTATGAACTGGTCACCGCCAGGCTGCCAAAGAAGACCCGCGACGGGCTGAGCCGGAATCCTGTCCGTTGAGTGCGCGCAGCACCCGATGCCGCGGCGTTACGAGAGCCACTTCAGAATGCGGATGACGCCCATATCGGCCGCCTGCCGGTGCGCCGAAGCATCCTTGCGGACTTCAATCTCGCGCCGGTTCTGATCGTAGTAAAGATACGCCCGGTACAGCATCTCTTCGTTGGTCAGCGTGGGCTTCCACGCCAGTTCCGCCTTGATCTTCGTCGTGTCGAACAGGAAGTTTTCGGCGATCATCTTGTAGTGATACGGCCCGAGCGGCGAAATCCGCAGATGGTGCGCGATCCGCATCGCCATCAGCGTCGCCTCCTTCGGCAGCGCCGAAACCTTCGCCCCGGTGCCCGCGCGCTCGATAACGTGCTGGTAGATCTCCCGCATCGATTTCACGCCGTCCGAACCGATGTGGAAGAGATTCGAACGCGGATGCTCCGCCGCGGCAATGCACGCATCCGCCAGATCCTGTGCGTAGATGAACTGGTAGCGGTTGTGTCCGCCGCCCACGGTCCACACCCGCCGGCCTTCGTTGATGAATTCGAACAGAATCGAAAGCAGCCCCAGTCGCCCGAAGTCCAGAATCGTGGGGCAGCGCAGCGTGACGATGTTCATGTCCGCCGAGTACTCGCGCAGCACGCGCTCCCCGACCCATTTCGAGCTTCCGTAAATCTCCACCGGCGCCGGCCGCTCGTGTTCCGCCAGCGCGTAGTCGTAACCTTTGCCCCACAGGCAGTTGGACGAAGTGAACACCAGATTCGAAACACCCGACTGGCGGGCGCCCTCGGCCACGATCCGCGTGCCGTCCACGTTGGAAGTCCAAAGCGTGTCGCGGTCGCGCACCTCGTGCGCCAGCATCGCGGCGCAATGGTAGACGGCGTCGAAGCGCGTCTCACTGTAGATCCGCGACATCAGCGCCTGATCGCGGATATCGCCCTGAATGGAGGTCAGGCCGGGATGCTGCAGATCGTCCGGCTGCAGATCGATATTGACCACGCGGCATTCCGCGTCCAGCAGACGGCGCTTGAGGATGCCGCCAAAGAATCCGGAGCCCCCGGTGACGAGAACAGTGTTCTGATTCACCCCCCGATTCTAGGGCTTAACTCTTTTGTTTTCTAAGTTCCTTTTGGTTAGCAGGAGAATGTTCCCCTTGGAAAATCCGCCCGCAGCGGCCACACTTATAGGGCCGTTCGCCCCATAAGCTTTGCAGAAACATCATCAGTGTCTTTCGCCTGCGGCGGCGAACAAAGCTGCTCTTACAGCTCGGACACGTCATGAACACTCCCCATTCGCTCTATCCTATAACCCGTGGTTCACGGGACACCAGTCAGGATTTTTTCGTAGAACTAATTACGCATAATAATCGGTCCATTCCGGCCTCGTCCGGATTGACCCTTCGCCTATAATGGGGCATACCCCATGGAACAGACGCTAAAGGAACGCACGGCCAACCGGAATCCGCTGCATGAACTGAAGCAACGCATCGCCGACCTCAACCCCGAGGAAACGGCCGAATGGATGGAGGCTCTCGACGAGATTGTCGAGCAGGCGGGGCCCGACCGGGTCAACTTCCTGCTCAAGCGCCTCAACGAACACGCCCGCGATAACGGCGTCGATGTTCCCATCCAGTGCACCACCGACTACGTCAACACCATTCCCGCCGATCAGGAAGTCCCCTACCCCGGCGACCGTATCCTCGAACGGCGCATCAAGAGCCTCGTCCGCTGGAACGCCATGGCAATGGTGGCTCACCAGAATAAGCTCGACGACGGCATCGGCGGCCACATTGCAACATTCTCCTCGCTGGCCACCATCACCGAGGTCGGCTTCAACCATTTCTTCCGCGCCAGCTACGGCGACCAGCCCGGCGATCTGATTTACTTCCAGGGCCACGCCTCCCCCGGCATCTATTCCCGCGCCTTCCTCGAAGGGCGACTTTCCGAAGAACATCTCCACAACTTTCGCCACGAACTGCGCGACACGCCGGGCCTTTCCAGCTATCCGCATCCGTGGCTGATGAAGGACTTCTGGCAGTTCCCCACCGTCTCGATGGGCATCGGCCCCATCAACGCGATCTACCAGGCCAAGTTCATGAAGTACCTGGAAAATCGCGGCCTCATCGAGCCGACGCCCCGCAAGGTCTGGGCCTTCCTCGGCGACGGCGAAATGGACGAAGTGGAATCGGTCGGCGCCATCCGCATCGCGGCGTGCGAAAAGCTCGATAATCTGATCTTCGTCATCAACTGCAATCTGCAGCGCCTCGACGGCCCGGTGCGCGGCAACGGCAAGATCATCCAGGAACTCGAAGGCGTCTTCCGCGGCGCCAACTGGAACGTGGTGAAGTGCATCTGGGGCTGCGACTGGGATCCGCTCCTGGCCAAAGACAAGTCCGGCCGCCTCGTGCAGCTGATGAACGAGTGCGTGGACGGCGAATTCCAGGCCTTCAAGGCACGCGGCGGCGCCTACGTCCGCAAGGAATTCTTCGGCCTCTATCCGGAAACCGCCGAACTGGTGGCGGATATGACCGACGAGCAGATTACCGACCTGCACCGGGGCGGCCACGACCCGCGCAAGGTCTACAATGCCTTCCGCGCCGCCTACGCCCACACCGGCGGCCCCACCGTGATCCTCGCCAAAACCATCAAAGGCTACGGCATGGGCGACGCCGGCGAAGCCCGCAACTTCTCTCACCAGCAGAAGAAGATGAGCGAAAAGGCCGTCGAATACTTCTGCAAGCGTTTCGATATTTACATGACGCCGGAACAGATCCGGCAGCAGCAGCTCTACCGCCCCGCCGAAGACAGCCCGGAAATGATCTACCTGCAGGAGCGCCGCCGCGAACTGGGCGGTTACCTGCCCGCGCGCAAACCGTGCGCGTCGCAGATTACGGCCCCTGGCCCGGAAGTCGTCGACGAGTTCCGCACCGGCTCCAAAGATCCGCACCCTTCCACCACCATGGCCTTCGTCCGCCTGCTCGGCAAGCTGATGAAACTGCCTGAAATCGGACGCCGGATCATCCCCATCGTTCCCGACGAAGCGCGCACCTTCGGCATGGAGTCCATGTTCCGGACCTACGGGATTTACGCGCCCACCGGCCAGCTCTACCAGCCGCATGATTCCGACATTCTGCTCTATTACAAGGAATCGCGCGACGGCCAGGTTCTCGAAGAAGGCATCACGGAAGCCGGTTCCATGGCCGAGTTCACCGCCGCCGGCACCGCGTACGCCAACTATGGCGTGGACCTGATTCCCTTCTACATCTACTATTCGATGTTCGGCTTCCAGCGCATCGGCGACATGGCCTGGGCGTTTGCCGATTCGCGCGGCAAGGGCTTCATGCTGGGCGGCACCGGCGGACGAACCACGCTCTCCGGCGAAGGCCTGCAGCATCAGGATGGCCACTCATTGCTGCTCGCTTCCACCATCCCGACCCTGGCATCTTACGATCCGGCGTTCGCGTATGAAATCGCCGTCATCGTGCGCGAAGGCATCCGCCGCATGTATGAGAACCGCGAGGACCTCTTCTACTACCTGATGCTCTACAACGAGGCTTATCCGCAGCTGGCCATGCCGGAAGGCTGCGAAGAGGGCATCCTGAAGGGCCTGTACCTGTTCCGCAAGGCCGCGATAGCCAAACCGAAGGCGCGCGTGCAACTGCTCGGCAGCGGGTCTATTCTCAATGAGGTACTGAAGGCAGCCGACATCCTCGCCGAAAAGTACAACGTTGCGGCCGACGTCTGGAGCGCCACCAGCTACAGCGAGCTGCGCCGCGAAGCTTTGCGGGTCGACCGCTGGAACCTGCTCCATCCGGCCGCGCCCGCTCAGGTGCCCTACGTCACCGAAGCGCTCGGCTCCACCGATGGCCCCATCATCGCCGCGTCCGATTACATGAAGGCGGTGCAGGATCAGATCGCGCCGTGGCTGGCGGGCCGTCTCGTCTCGCTCGGTACCGACGGCTTCGGCCGCAGCGACAACCGCGAGCATCTGCGCCGCCACTTCGAAGTGAACGCCGCATCCATCGCCGGGACGGCCCTCGGCCGCCTCGCGCGCGACGGCAGGTTCGACGCGAAAAAGGCCGCAAAGGCGCTGGTCGAACTGGGCATCGATACCGAAAAAATCGACCCGGCGATCGCGTAACCACTAACGGGTAATGGGCCAGGAGATCGAGCCAGGAGATCGGGCCCGATTGATTGGACCCGATTAACTGAACCAAGCAGGCAGCGCGGCGCGCTACCTTTCGTGCACGTCTTCCAGATACGTGTATCCGTGCAGGCCTTCTTCGTAGTAGCGCAGTAACTGCCCGGATTCTTCGTACGTCAGCCGGCCTTCGCGCACCGCGGCTTCCACGTCGCGCCGCAGGGCCTTCACCAGGTTGTCCGACTTGAACTGCACGTAGTCCAGCACTTCGCGCACGGTGTCGCCCTTGATGACCTCATCGAGCATCACCTCGCCATCCGGGCCCAGCCTGACGTGCACGGCATTGGTATCGCCGAACAGGTTGTGCAGGTCGCCCAGAATCTCCTGGTAGGCACCCACCAGAAACGCGCCGATGTAGTATTCCTTGCCGTCGAAATCGTGCAGCGCCAGCGTACGCTTCACGTCGCGCCGGTCGATGAACTGATCCACCTTGCCGTCCGAATCGCAGGTAATGTCGCCCAGCACCGCGTGATGCGTGGGCTTCTCCGCCAGCCGGTGGATGGGCATGATCGGGAACAACTGCTTGATCGCCCAGCTGTCCGGCATGCTCTGGAACAAGGAGAAGTTGCAGAAATAGGTGTCCGACAGCATCGAGTCCAGACCTTCCAGCTCCTCGGGGAAGAAATCCAGTTCGCGCGCCATCTTCTGAATCTTGCGGCAAATCGCCCAGAACAGGTTTTCCGCCGTGCAGCGCTGGTCGAGCGGCAGATAGCCGAGGCTGAACAGATTGAGCGCCGAATCGAGCGCCTGCTGTGCGTCGTGATAAGCCTCCAGCAGATTGCGCGAGTTCACCGAACGGTACGTCTCGAGCATGTCGATCAGCGGCTGCTCCGGATCGCCCGTCAGCTCCTGCGGCACTTCCTCTTCGCCGAGGCCCGACACGCCCAGCACGTTGAATACGAGCACGCTGTGATACGCGGTCACCGCGCGGCCGCTCTCCGTAATGATCGTCGGATGCGGCACGCCGGCTTCGTCGCACACGTTCTGAATGTGATAGACGACGTCGTTGGCGTACTCCTGCAGCGTGTAGTTCACGCTCGATTCGAAGTCGGTCTGCGATCCGTCGTAATCGATCCCGAGTCCGCCGCCGACGTCCATGAATTCGAGTCCGGTCGCGCCGGCCCGCCACAGTTCGGCGTAAATGCGCGCCGCTTCCGTAACCGCGCCCTTCACCTGTCGAATATTGGTGATCTGACTGCCCAAATGAAAATGGAGCAGCTTCAGGCAGTCGCCCATGCCCTTGAGCTGCAGTTCCTGCAACGCCCGCAGCGCTTCCGTGATGCTCAGGCCGAACTTGGAACGATAACCGCCCGACGACTTCCAGCGCCCCGAACCGCGGCTGGCGAGCTTGGCGCGAATGCCCACCGTGGGCCGCACGCCCACGCGCGCCGCGTATTGTTCGATCAGGCCGAGCTCCGTGTACTTCTCCACCACCGGAATGATCTTGCGGCCCATCTTCTGGGCCATCATCGCCATTTCGATGTACTCGTCGTCCTTAAAGCCGTTGCAGATGATCTGGGTGTCGTTATCCACCAGCGCCATCACCGCCAGCAGCTCCGGCTTCGAGCCGGCTTCCATGCCGAATCCGTAAGGCTTGCCGAACTCCAGAACTTCTTCCACCACCTGGCGCTGCTGATTCACTTTGATCGGATAAACCAGGCAGTACTTGCCGTTGTACTTATGCTCGGTGATGGCCGTTTCGAACGCATCGTGCATCTCGCCGAGGCGGTGCTTCAGAATTTCGGCGAAGCGGATCAGAATCGGCAGCGGAATGCCACGCAGCAGGAGCGTGTCGATGAGCTTCTTGAGATCGATGGAGCGCAGCGCGTCCTTTTCCGGATGAACCAGGACGTGGCCTTCCTCGCTCACCGAGAAGTAGCCCTTGCCCCAGCTGGCGACGTCATAAAGATCGCGCGCGTCCTGCGCGGACCAGCGATCGGTGGGTTCCAGAACCAAAGTGCCTTTGCGGCCGTTTTTTTCCAACTGTTTCTGTGCCTCTTTTGTAACAATCCGGACCGCTCGCACGCGGCGGCCTCGCGACTAAACCACGAAATTATTAGTGTCCTTCGGATTGACGGCGGGAGCAACAAAAAGTTTCCTCCGGCCTGCGGCGTACCGTAATCCGGCCGCACCGCGCGGGCCGGCCGCGTCGCCGCCGGATATGATCGGTTAGAGCATGGCGGAACAATCCCTGAGCGAAAGGCTGGAGCGGGTGCGGGAGCGCATCGGACGGGCGTGCGCGCGGTCGGGACGAAATCCGGCGGACGTGAAGCTGCTGGCCGTAACGAAGGTCTTCCCGGCCGAAGTGATTCTCGAAGCGTACGCGGCCGGGCTGCGCGAGTTCGGCGAAAACTACGTGCAGGAAATGGAGCGCAAGGCCGCCGCGGTCGCGGGCCTCGGCGGCGCGCGCTTCCATCTGATCGGGCATCTGCAATCCAATAAGACGAAGAAGGCGGCGGAACTGTTCGCCTCCGTCGATACCGTGGATTCGGTCAAGCTGGCCCGCAGGCTCGACGCCGAGGGCAGGCCGCTCGACGTCATGATCGAAGTCAAACTGTCCGCGGAAGAGGCCAAGTCGGGCGCGGACGCAGCCGAGGTGCCGGCGATTGTGGAGGCGATCCGCGCGTCGGCGAATCTGCGGCTGACCGGGATGATGACGGTGCCGCCGTGGTCGGAAGACGCCGAAACGGCGCGGCCGTATTTCGCGACGCTGCGCGAACTGGCGGCAAAGCACGGCGTCACGGAACTTTCCATGGGAATGTCGAATGACCTCGAAGTTGCCATCGAAGAGGGCGCCACGTGGGTGCGGGTCGGAACGGCGCTGTTCGGCCGGCGTCGCAAACCATGACCGTCGGCTGGCATGCGCCGCCGCCCGGTTCGGCAACCGGCGTCGCCGATTACGCCGAAACGCTGCTGCGGGCTTTGCGGCAACCGGGAGACGTCCGTCCCGGCGACGGCGACGTGAATCTTTATCACATCGGCAACAACCGCTTTCATCAGACGATATATGCGGCTGCGCTGAGCCGCCCCGGCGTCGCCGTACTGCACGATACCGTGCTGCAGCACTTCTTCCTCGGCACCCTGACGCATGACGAATACATGGCCGAGTGGCTCCACAACTACGGCACCTGGCGCCGCGATCTCGGCGAGGAGTTGTGGCGCGGCAGCGGGCGCGCCGGCGTCGACCCGCGCTATTTCGAATTCCCCATGCTGCGGCGGATTGCGGAAACCTCGCGCACCGTCATCGTCCACAACCCCGGCGCGGCGGAGATGGCGCGGGCGCACGGAGCGAAGCGTGTCGAAGTGATTCCGCATTTCGTCGAGCCGGTGACCGTGCCGGATGCCGCCACCATCGCTGCCTTCCGGAACCGCATCGGCGTCGCACCAGGGGCGCGGCTGTTCGGCATGTTCGGCTACCTGCGCGAACCCAAGCGCGTCATGACATGCATCTCCGCCTTCCGCGAACTGCACGCCGCGCGACCCGACACGGCGCTGCTGATTGCCGGCGACCCGGTGTCGAAGGATCTGGCGCGCGCGCTCGATCAGGAACCGCCGCACCGGGCCATCCGCCGCCTCGGACACCTGCGTGAAGAAGATTTAATGATTGCCGCGGCCGCCGTCGACTGCTGCCTGAATCTGCGTTATCCCGCTGCCGGCGAAACGTCCGGAATCGCGGTACGACTGATGGGAATGGGCAAACCGGTGATCCTGTCGGACCTCGCGGAGAATGCTGCTTACCCGGAAACCGCCGTGCTGCGCGTGCGTCCCGGCATTGCCGAGCGCGGCGAATTATTCGACCATATGGTTTTGGCGGCGGCGTTTCCGCAGGTGGCGCGCGACATCGGCGAACAGGCGCGAAAGTGGATCGCCGGGCATCACGCAATAGAAGCGGTGGCGAAAAGGTACTGGCAGGTCTTGTGCGATTCGGCATGATCATTTTCGGCTGCGGACTGGCGGCGGGCACCTTGTCCCTGACCGCCTCCACCGTCCGTCCCGCCCCGATGGTGCCCACCACAAGCGAATTCAACATCACCGCGCTCATGCGCGACGGCGTCCGGCTCAGCGCCAACGTGTTCCGCCCCGCCTCGCCCGGACGCTATCCGGCCATCCTGCTGCGAACGCCCTACGGCAAGGGAAAGTCCGCCACTGCCAATTACCAGTCATTCGTCAACCATGGCTACGCCGTCGTGGTGCAGGATGTGCGCGGGCGCTACCAGTCCGGCGGCGTCTTCGAGCCCATCAATCAGGAAGTGCGCGACGGCGACGACACGATCAACTGGATTGCGGCGCAGGCGTGGTCGGACGGTTCAGTCGGAATGTACGGCGGCAGCTATCTGGGGATCGCCCAGTGGAAAGCGGCGCTGTCCCACAATCCGCACCTGAAGGCGATCTTCCCCTACGTGGCCGGCGACGACGATTACCGCGACCGATTCTACTCCACCGGCGGCGCCATGAAACTGGGGCACCGGCTGATGTGGCTCGCCGACAACATGCACGCCCCCGGCTTCGTGCCGCCCGACTTCGTGAAGTACGTGCAGGCTCTGCCGCTGCGCGATGCCGACCGCCTGGCCACCGGACACCGGCTCGACGTCTGGAAAGAAGCCACGGCGCATCCCGCCTACGATGATTTCTGGAAGAGCGTGAGTGTGCGGGAACACCTCCGTGAACTCCGTTTACCGGTGTACTCCGTCGCCGGCTGGTACGACAACTTCGCCGAAAGCGATCTCGAAGCGTTCGAGGAGATGAGCCGCCACGACACGCGGGCGCGCATCATGATCGGCCCGTGGGCGCACATCTTCAACACAAAGTTCGACGCGCTGGACTTCGGCAAAGACTCCCAGGTTTCCCTGCGTACCGAACAGATCGCCTGGTTCGACCGCTGGCTTAAAGGTCAGAACGCCGATACGCCGTCACACGCCGTCCGTTTGTTTGTTATGGGCAGCAATCGGTGGCGCGACGAAGACGAGTGGCCGCTCGCGCGAGCCAAACCGGTGAAGTTTTACCTCACCAGTTTCGGGCACGCCAACACCCTGCAGGGCGATGGCGCGCTGGCGACGCGTCCTGACGCCGGCGTGGCAAAGGACAGCTTTGTTTACGATCCGCACAACCCCGTGCCCACCACCGGCGGCGCGGTCTGCTGCGATCCGAAGATCTTCCCGTGGGGCCCTATGAATCAGCGCGGCGTCGAACAGCGGCGCGACGTGCTGGTCTACACGAGCGGCGCCATGGTGAAGGACACGGAAGTGACCGGACCCGTGCAGGCCGTGCTTTACGTTGCGTCAACCGCGCCCGACACCGACTTCACCGCAAAGCTGGTGGATGTCTATCCCGACGGCCGCGCCATCAACCTGACCGATGGCGTGCTGCGGCTGCGGTACCGCGAATCGCTGAGCGCGCCCAGGCTGCTCCCGCCCGGCGAGGTGGCGAAAGTGAACGTCGACGCGGGCGTGACCAGCAATGTTTTCAAAGCGGGACATCGCATCCGCGTAGAGATTTCGAGCAGCAATTTCCCCCGCTTCGATCGCAATCCCAACACCGGCGAGACGGAAGCCGACGCCACGCGCTTTCAGCGGGCGACGCAGACGTTGTACCATGATCGAGAGAGGGCTTCTTTCGTTCTGCTGCCGGTCATTCCGGCGGCGCCTGCCGAAATTACCACGCGGCACGGTACAACGATCAGGACCGCTAAAGCGGCGCGGTAGCCAAGTGGTAAGGCCAGGGTCTGCAAAACCCTTATTCGTCGGTTCGATTCCGACCCGCGCCTCCAACCTCACCCCGGATTTTCCCTCGCAGCTCCCTTATTTCCGGCTTCGGATCACTGGACCGTTATCGTTTCAAAGCGGCCAATAACTGTCGCTCAGATCATCTCTGCGCTCCGCAGGTTCGTGCTTCATTTCAGGAAGAACGAACTTTCGGACCACACGACTGTCCCGACGACCCTGCCTGATCTCAGTGACGAGCGGAATTATCTTCCAGCCGGAAGAGCGACTCCAGCAAATAATAGTCCCCGTATATGAGAGACACGTCGCTCGGCCGGGTCGAGGAACCGTGGCGCAGTGTGCCGGCAGGCGACAGGTATCGCTCGATCAGGGATTCCGTAATGCGCTCCGCTTCGCGGCGATACACGGTCGCCCGCGCAGAATCCGGTGTCAGTTCCGCGAGGCGCAGCAGGCCACTCGCCAGAATTGCGCCGGCCGAACTGTCACGATTGCGGAAGAAGACTCCTTCATCGGAATAGTCGTACCAGGGGACGCCATCGTCCGGCAGGTGATCGATGGCAAATTGGGCTGCGTGCTCCGCCGTTTCGAGCAACCTCGCTTCGCGTGTCGCGCGATATGCTTCCGCGAATCCGTAGACCGCCCAGCCCTGACCTCTCGCCCATGCCGAATCGGCCGCGTAGCCCTGGTGGGTGTGGTTGAATACCAGCTGACCTGGCGCCGTCTCGTTTGCCAGCGTCAGTATCTTTCCACTGGATGTGAATTTCTGGCGATTGTCGCCGGGATTGTAGTGTACCGAGTGATACGCCGAGCCGTCGCTTCGCATCAGCCACTCCGCCGCGCGCAGCGCGTGGCTGCGGCCCGGTTCGCGCCACTTCGGGTCACCGGTCTCGTCGGCAGCCCACCACCAGATCTGCAGATTCATCATCGTATCGATGATTGAGTCGTCTCCGTTCGGCGCCCAGGCTGCAACGAGGCCGGTCCGCGTGTTGAAGTGCTCACGCAGTCGCTCGGCCGCGCGCAATCCACCCTCGCGGTATTTCGCGTCGTGAGTAATTCGATATGCGGCCGCTGACGAATTAAAATTCAGCATCCCGGTATCGTGGTTCTGTTTCGACTCGTTGCCCAGCAGCCGTGCCGTCCACAACTCGGCCCATCGCCGGAACTCCGGGTCGTGGCTTCGTTCATACAGCGCCCACAGTTCCCCCGCCCAGAAGCCGGCCGTCCAGAAGTAACCTTTCTGCGGCTTCCATTCACCCGTCGCAGCGTCGCCTTCGGTGAAAAAGCCCGCGCCCGCATATTTGTCGGCGGCCTTCGGATCGGTCGCGCCGATCAATGGTTCAAATTTGCGTGCGGTGCGGGAAGCGGCTTCCTGCATGAGCGCGATCGCCTGAGCACGGCTGCGGCGCACGGGTGTCAGCGTGTCCGGAGGCGCCGACTGTGCCGCACCGGAGCGCGACAGCAACTGCACCCGCGCCGGCGGATCGACGGCCGCCACCCCGTCGCGGAATACGGCAGCGGGGTGAAGCCGTGTCGGTGAGGCTGCGCCGGGCAGGAGGATTCCGGTCTGGTTGTCCGCGCCATTCTGTCTGAGTCGAAGGATCGTTGTTGGCTCGCCCCACGCAACAGTCACGATCCGGGTCTGATGCGGCGCAAGACCAAGCTGCACGATCAGCTCTGTCGGAGTCACACGAAACGGAATTTCGCTCGCCTGCAACACCGCCGCATCTGCCGCCAGGGTGGCGGCTTCGGTGGCGGTTACGATCGCATCGGCTGGCGAAAAATCCGGCGCAATTTTCCGTATGTCGCCAATCTTCAGCGCGACATTCCCGTCCACCCGCGGCTGATCCGAGGGATTCGAGACAGAGAACTTCACGACCTTCACGTGCGGTGCGGCCGCAAGCTGCCCAGCCAGCGTCACCATCGCAACAAGACCGACGAGACCTCGCATCTATGCGATCCTCAGAAACGCCGATCGCAACCCCTTCACCGCGGCACTGACTTCGGAAACTCCGCCGTTGGTGCGCAATGAAATCATCGCCCGGCCGTTGTAAAGTTCAACCTCGCGCGAACCCGTCGAAGTCCCCAGATTGTCGAGAAGTGTTCCGTCTCCCGAAAGCGCAAAACGCACACGCTGGCGCGCGTCGAGACAAGCGATACCCGCCTCATCGAAGAGCCGCGCTTCCACCGTCGACGCGCCGCCGCTGCGACTCACCTCGGTCAGCTCAAGCCTTGCCGGCGCTCCCCACTTCTCGGTCTGATAAAGGAACGAGATCTCATCTGTGACCGTAACGCCGTTCCGCGCGGCCACCACCCGAAGCCGGTTTTCTCCGGCGCGAAACTGCACCGACCACCGCAGCCCCGCGGCAGGAAAGTCCTGACTGTTGCGATTCCTGACTCCGCACGTCTTGCCGTTCAGAAAAAGCTCCGCGGTTGCGCAATTCGAATAGACCTTCACGAGCTTCGCCTCACCGGCCTCGCCCCAGCGAATCGGCCACGTATGTCCGTAGATTCGGACCATCGGCTTTTGCGCCCAATAAGACTGGAAGACGTAGTAGCTCTCTTTCGGCGTGAGATCGCGCTCCACCACCCCTTTCTGGTTCATGCGCGGGACGGGATTTTCCGGCCGCAGCGGCGTCGAAAAATCCTTGAAAATCCACTGCGCCGCGCCGGTCAAATTCGGGATCGCCTCCTGCTCTTTCAGGTGCCAGTCGAACAGATTGCAGATGTAGGTCTCCGACCAGTCTCCGTCTTTGGACGCCCGAGCCTGTCCGCCGGTCAGCAGATAGTCCAGGCTGCGCTCCTCGGTTCCCTGGCCAGTGGCAATCTTCGCCAGCCCTGCGTCGGGATTTTCCGAATGGCGGCGGGCGTGGCTGTCGCCGCCCCATTCGGCGTGGAAGAAGTGTTTCACCTTCTTCATTTCTGCTTCAACCGACTTCCGGTACTCCGGGAACGTTCCGCTGTACCAGCCGGCCCAGATGGATGGCGAATAAACATCCGGTATATCCGCCGCGAACGGGCAACGCCGGATCACCGTCTTGCGCGACGGATCGGCGGCGTGCGCAATTCCGTTCAGCTCCCGCATGAAGGACTTGATCCCCTCTTCGTCGAACTTCGGGAAATCGCCCGGCCAGTCGTTCTCATTCCCCAGTCCCCAAAGGATGACCGACGGATGGTTATAGTGCTGGTCGATCATGTTGCGCAGCATGCGGCGGGCCTGTTCCTTGTATTTGTCGCCGCCCACGCCGCCGCGGCACCACGGAATCTCTTCCCAGATGAGAATGCCCAGTTCGTCGCAGAGATCCAGCACCAAAGGAGACTGCTGAATGTGCGCGAGGCGCATAAAGTTGGCCCCCATCCCGCGGATCATGAGCAACTCCCTGCGGATCAGCTCTTCGGTCATCGCCGCCGCGACTCCGGCGTGGTCCTCATGACGATGCGTGCCGCGCAGCAGCAGTCGTTCTCCATTCAGTTTGAACGGGCCGTGCTCCACCCATTCGAAGTACCGGAGGCCGAATCGCTCGCTCGCCGCCGTCTCACCATACACGCTTTTCAGCGTCACCTGGCAGCGATACAAAGCGGGCCTGTCCGGAGACCACAGCTGCGCATCGGCGACAGCAAAACCAACGAGCTGCTGCTCACCCTGCCAGGGCGCCATCCGTCGCGAGGAAGTGTGGATCGCCTTCCCCGCGGGATCCAGAATTTCAATTCCAATCTCGACCTCATCGGTCAGCGCAGACGGATTGTACAATCGCACGCGCACCGCGGCGGACGCTTTGCCTCCTGCCTCCGCTTTGCTTTCGATGTGGACCCGCTCCAGCGAAATGGCGGGAACGTAAACCAGGTTCACATAGCGGTAGAGCCCGCCATACAAATTGAAATCGCTCTGGCTCGACGGGATCATCTCCTGATCCCGCGAATTGTCCGACCACACTGCCAGCCGGACGTTGCCCTTATTCGCCCTGACTTCAGCGGCAGCTGCGTCGGTAATGTCGACTCCCCACTCGTCGTATCCGCCGACGTGTTCGGCAACCGGATTCAGGTAGACAAACACCCGTGTCTTCTGTCCGGCCCCTTCGAAGTGAAGCAGCGTGCGGCCGTTCGCGTAAGGATTCTCCGGCTTCAGCGTCGTCCGATACCAGCCCGGACCCTGATAGTAGCCCTGGTCCGGATCGGCCGCATCACGATCGTTGAAGCAATGCGGCATGGACGGGATCGCGGTCCATTCCACGTTGGCCGCCGCCGCGCTGCCCCGAAATGCTTCCCACGGTCCGCCCAGATTTCCGCGATAGCACTCCCAGCCTTTAAGCAGACGCTGCGAGTAGGTCTTCACCCCGTCCGTTGCGCCGCGCGCGAAGGAGGCAAGCCGGCCCGCAATCGTGGCGCCTGTAACACCCTGCAGAAGAGTTCGTCTCGTCATCCTTCTCGCCGTCCTTCGTAACCGGCCATCACACCCAAAGCACGGGCTGGCGAATAAAATAATTGCGGATCACTTCGTCAACACCGGATTCGGCCGGAAGTTTCTTCCACACCGCCAGATATTCCGCCCGATCCCATGCCAGCCCGCCGAATAACAGCGCCGCCTGCCGCATCGGCCAGTATTCGTCGTACATCACATCCGGCGGCAGCGGCCAGCGTCGCTTGTCTTCGATATAGGGGAACATGTACTCCACCGCTTTCTTCATTCCCCGCCCGTCCGGCGTAACGAAGTTCCAGAGATCGTCGCCGTCCGCTGACACGATCCGGCAGATCGTCGCCAGCGCATCCAGATTGAAAAGGCAGTAACCGTAGGGCTTGGTTCGCGCCAGTTCAAGCGGCAACCTGCCGTCCGGCGCAATCTGTCCGGGAACGATCACACTGCGAAACCGGTTGGCGCACCAGAGGAGCATCGGGCGGTTTCCCGCGAGGCTCGCAAACGCCGCCGCCTGCATGACCCAGCACGTGGTGTGGTTGTTCTTCGTGTCGCGCTCTTCAATGCCGTTCGGGCTGGTGCTCATCCAGTTGAGGTAGTCCGCAAACCAGGCGCGCGCTGCGTTGAACTCTCCGCTGCTCATGGCCCGCGATTCGGCGAGCCAAGGAATAGCCCTTGCGACCTCCACCAGATGAATGGTGTCGATCACGCCGGTCCCTCGCCCGCTCGTCTTACCGTGGATCGCCTGCGCAAACTGCAGATTCGGATTCATTCGCGTGGCTTCGTCCACAAACCACGCGCGAACGTGCCGAGCCGCATGCTCCGCAAACGCCTTCTCGCGCGTCAGCTTCCACGCCGCGGTCAGAGCCGGCACCGCGACGCTGAGCTTCATCAGGGACTGACGATGAGCGACAAAGTTGTCCGGGTTTGTCAGCCCGTCCCGCTGCACATACGGTCCGGAGGGATTTTTCGGATCGGGCCACCAGTAATCGCCCTCGGAGAAAAAATCATGCAGCCCGCCGGCGCTGCGCGGACTCTGCGCTGCCGTAACCGTGACCGGATTCTGCTTCAGCAGCAAGCGCGCCTGGCGCAGAACGCGGGCTCTGTCGAACGCCGCCGCGTCGAACCGCTCACCGGCGATTGCGCGTCGCGAAAGGTTCGCCGCTGCCGCGGCCAGAAAGACTCTGCGGTTCATGGCCGGCAGTCTTCCTTTCCTTTGGCCAGGCAGAAATCGTTGAAACGCACGATTTCATCCCGCAGCTGTTCTTTGTCCTCGAGGCTCCGGTAAATTCCCCACTTGGGCCGCACGAAGGTTGTGCCGCTTCGCCACAGATCCAGGCTGGGGTTCACGTATTCCAGCAGCACCTTGCCGGTCGCCACATCCGTCAGACTCAGCCGGTATGTTCCGGACTCGCCGGCCCCATGCGTCGGTCCGCCGTACTGGATTCGTTCGTAAGCCTCAATCCAGTGGCCGACAAAGGGATCGAGCGGCTGCTCCTTCAGTATCGTCGTCGTGTTTTTGGAATCGATGCCGATCACCCGCAGCGTGTTCGGTTTCCCCGCCTGAGCGCCTCCGGCGTGAGCGCTGATCGTGATAAGCGCAAAGGCATCGTCCCCGTCCGCGGCCTTCACCTGATGAAGGTGGGTGAATACGCCGGACGGGCGGAATCCCGCTTCCAGACGAAACTTCCAGCGAAACGTAACCGTGTCGCCGTAGAACCCCTTCAGAGAATCCGGCGAAGGACCGTACGTCTTGATCTCATTCCTTTGCCTGCCGAAGTTGCTGCAGCGGTCGTTATCCGGCGTCAGGTGCATGTGAAAAAGGAAGACCGGCCGGCCGAGTTCCGCATCCGCGTCCTGTGTGATGTGCGGACCGAATGCCGGATGCCCACAGTCCGGCGGCTCTTCCGCCGATCCGCCGAAAGCCTTGTTGATGAGCGTGTAGGTATCGGTATGCCCGTCCGCCACCAGCATTTTCTGGCCAAACACGGCCGGCGTTATCAGCAGCAGAAGCGTTAAGCCGAAGGATTGCGATTTCATCTTTGCCTCACCGGCCTTTCGTCTTTGCGCCCCACCGGCGGCGACGGCCTCATTTTGCGCGGCGCCCCGCGGGCCGGCGCGTCACTCTGAGCAAAGAATATAGCACTGTGAAGACCGGCGATGCCGAGTGGCGGGACAGAACCTGGCAGGACAGATTTTGCGCGGGCCGAATCAGCGCGAGATCAGCCCGTGGGCTTCGTACGAATAGGAAAGGAGTTGCGCATCCTGGCTGGCGCGGCAGCGGATGATCACCTGATACGAGTGCGGGAAGCCGTTTATCCCTTCCCTTTCAAAACGCTTTTTAAGCTCCTGCATGGACTTCGCCGAGCTGAAAAACGCGGCAGCTCCATGCGTCCCCACCGACGTCAGACCGGAGAACAACACCAGCGTGCGCGGATCATCCGGCGCGGCATCGTTATTCAGAACAGTCAGCAGCCCAAATACCTCCTGATACTCACGCCGTTCACCCCGGGCCGGAAGATATTTCTGCCCCGCGCGCGGCCCCTGACCGAAAATCCCGATCTCGTGGATGTCCGGGTCGAGACGCATCGTCCACGGCGTCTGCTCCAGAAGCGTCGTCGCGCTGCGGCTGTACCACGGCGAGCCGACCAAAACCGCGCTGCGCTTCCGCATCGAAGGCAGCGGGGAATTCGATTCCGGCAGAATGCGCGATTTTGCACCAAGACCATTCAGCATCTCGGCAACCTGAGCGACGGCCTGTGCGTCCCCCATCTCCAGCGACTTTTGGACCGGTTGCATTTCCAGCTTTGCGCCGGACGGAAGAGGCCGGAATCGGCTGAACAGTTCCTCCAGCCCGGGGGGCGCCGGGTATTTGGGCAGACTTCCCGGGGTGGTGCTCATGAACGGCGACACCAGCAGGTGGAGCGGGGCGGCAACCGCTATCAGCACATCCGGATCCCTCCCCAGCAGTGGCGCCCAAGCCTCCCGCAGCACCGGACCCGGCGATACATCGGTCACCAGCGACGCTTTCCACCACCAGATGCCGGACATCAGCAGCACGCCGAGGAGAAACCCGGCCGCCCACCCCGGCACGCGCGTCGTCAAAAGCTGGCTCTGATTTGCTGAAGTCGAGACAGGAATTGCTGAAGTCGAAACCGGCACCGATTCAGCTTCGACAAATGCAGTTTCTGTGCGTCCGGTGATTCGCTGAAACCTCGGTACATACGAGCCCTTCGGCAACTCGATCTGTAGCGGAAGCTCCGGCCGTTCCTGTTCGTAGAATTTTTTCAGTCGCTGCCGAAGTTCATACGCCCTGGTTCGAACCGAGGAATCCTCCGTCGGTGAATAATCGGCGGGACGCCCCAGGGCTTGTACTCCGATGACGTATTCGGTGATCTCGGCGCTTCGCCCCTCGAGTTCCAGTTGGCAGACAACGCGCAAAAATGAACGCAGCTGTTCGGCGCGGGCGAAGGTTTCGCTGCTCAGCACGGCCGCCAGCGCCTCGAGCTTTTCAGCCTCCAGCACCGGCGCTTCGTTGCACTGGTCCAACTGCATGCATTGATTCTACAGCAATTAACGATTTCGTAACGTAGCTCGTAACGTCTTGAGGCTTGCCTGTCGCCAGGCTCTGGGCGATAAATGTAAGCTGGACTTTCAATTGTTTGGAGTAACGATGCTACGTTTTCGCAGCCGGTCGCCCTGGATCGCGACGCCGTCTATTCTTCTTGTATGCGCAGGAGCCGGATTGCTCCTCGGCCAGACCAGCGCCGGTCGTATCTCCGGTTCGGTCACCGATCCGAGCGGTGCCCCGGTCGCGGGGACGGCCATTACCATCCTTGACACCGACACGCAGGAGGCCCGCACCGTGGCCGCCGACGCCGCCGGCTTCTACGTCGCCACCAACCTCCCGATTGGCCACTACCGGGTCGAGGCAGACCAAAAGGGCTTCAAGCGGGAAGTTCGCAACGACCTCGAACTCTTCGCCGACTCCCGCCTCACCGTGGACTTCGCCCTCCAGATCGGCGCCGTAACCGAAACCGTGGAAGTCGTGGCGGGGCAAACCGAGCAGATCAACACCGTCTCCGGTGAACTGGCTCGGGTGATTGACAGCAAGGACGTCGCGAACCTGGCGCTCAACGGCCGGAACTACATCCAACTGCTGACGCTAGTTCCCGGTACAGTCGTCACCACGATCGATTCCTTCGGGACCACAACCAGCCTCGCTTCCAACACGCAGTCAGTCAACGGCAATCGTGTAGACTCCAACAACCTCACGGTAGACGGAGCCTATAACCAGGTCGCGGGCAGCAACGGAAGCTTAATTAATAATGTAGGCGTCGACTTCGTACAGGAAGTGAAGATTCAGACTTCCAATTATTCCGCCGAATACGGCCGCAAGTCCGGGGCCGCGTTTAACATCGTGACCAAAAACGGCACCAACGATTTCCACGGCGCTGCGTTCGAATACCTGAGGAATGACGCCGTCGATGCGCGCAACTTCTTCGCTCCTTCCAAAAGCGAACTGCGGTTCAACGATTTCGGTGGCGATGCCGGCGGCCCCATCCGCAAGAACAAGTTCTTCTTCTTCGCCGGAATGGAATGGAAGCGACTGCGCCAGAATCAGGACGCCAAGCGCGTCACGCTGCCGAGCACGGCCCAGCTAAACGGGGATTTCAGCTCTTCAAAGACCGCCATCTACCAGCCGGGAACCACCATCCCGTTCCCCGGCAACCAGATCTTCAAGTCCCTCCTCACGCCGGATGGCCAGGCAATCGCCAATGTGTATCGCTACATGCAGCAAACGCTGGCCGGCTTTACTGATCAGGCCGTCACGAACAACGCGGTGACGGCCCCGGCCAGCCCGCTGAATTTCCGCGAAGCACTGATCCGGCTGGACTACAAGATCAACGATAACCACATGATTTACGGTCGCTGGATTCAGGACGCCAACGATCTGATCGATCCCTTTGGAACCTTCTCCAGTTCCAACCTGCCCGTAATTGAATCCAACCGTCTCCGCCCGGGCGAAAGCTTCCTCGTCGCCGAAACCTGGGTCGTCAATCCCCATCTGGTCAATGAAGTGCGTGCGAGCGTGGGCTGGTCATCCCAGAACATTCCGCCTTACGGCACTTCCTGGCAGCGTAGCAACTATGGCTTCCAGTACCCGCAGCTCTTTCCCAACGGCGGACCTTATGAAAGCGGCATCCCCAGCGTTTCGATCAGTAACATATCGAATTTCAAGGGCCCGGGCTTTTCGCTGCATTCGCCCGGCACCGACATCCAGTTCAACGACACCGTCTCGTTGATCAGGGGCGACCATACCTTCAAGGCCGGCTTCGTCCTGATCCGCGGCCGCAACGATCAAAATGGCCGCACCGATTACACCGGAAACCTCACCTTCGCCACCACGGGAAACACCCACACCAGCGGTAACGCGCTCGCCGATGCGATGATGGGCAACTTTGCCACCTACCAGGAGTCCGCCAGCGATCCCCTCGGATTCTTCCGCTACACCGAGCCGGAAGCTTTCGTTCAGGACAGCTGGCGCGTCAACCGCAAGCTCAGCCTCGAACTCGGCGTCCGCTACCAATCCATGCAGCCGTGGCACCTTCAGGCCAACAATGCGGCAAATTTCCTGCCGTCCCTCTACAATCCGGCCACAGCGGTGAGAATCACCACGACCGGCACCATCGTTCCGGGATCGGGCAATCCGTACGACGGGCTGATCCTCGCCGGCAGCGGCGTTCCCGCCGATCAGCAGGGCCGGGTCCCGGGCTCGACCGGCGCCGCCTTCTCAGCTGTTCCGGTCGGCGCGCCTCGCGGCTTCTATAACTCGGAAAACACCTTCGCCCCGCGCGTGGGCTTTGCCTATTCGGTCAACGATAAGACGGTGGTTCGCGGCGGCTACGGCATCTATTTCGACCGCCCGCAGGGCAATCTGATCTTCAGCCAGCTGAATGTGCCGCCGGTCACACTCAGCGGCATCTTCCAGAACGGCAATCTCAGCAATCCCAGCGGCGGCACTCCTTCCACCTCCACGGTTCTCGGGACCATTACGTCCATCGATCCCAACCTGAAGTTCTCCTACAACCAGCAGTACAGTTTCAACATCCAGCGGACGCTCCCGTGGGGACTCTTCCTCGAATCCTCGTACGTCGGCAACCTCGGCCGCCACCTGATCCGCGAGGTAAACCTCAACAAGCCGGACTTCGCCGCGCTGGCTGCCAATGCCGCGCTGCCCACCTCGCAGCAGGTCAACACGATTTACCTCAACCCCTACAAGGGCTACTCGACAATTAATCAGTTCCGCAGCGATTCCACCTCCAACTATCACGCGTTGCAGGTCTTCCTCGCCCGGCGCAAAGGCTCCCTGACCTTCAACACCGGCTATACATTCTCCAAGGTACTGAGCGATTCGAGCGCCTACAACGACACCACCAGCGGCACCGACGATCCCAACAATCGCCACTTCAATTACGGCCCCGCCACGTTCGACCGGCGTCATCAGTTCGTCGACACAATCGTCTGGGCGATGCCGAAACTCTCGCACCAGAACGCGTTGATCCGCGAAGCGGCCGGCGGCTGGCAACTGAGCGCCGTCGTCAGGATGCAGTCCGGTCCCTACCTCACGCCCACAGCCAACACCGCAATCGGAACCCGCCGCGCACAGTACCTCGGTGGCCCGGTCCTCGCGGCCGACCGCGGGCCGAATGGCTGGGTGAACCCCGCGGCCTTCGGTCCGGCGCCGGCCGGCGCATACGGCAACGCCGGCGTGGGAATAATTGAAGCCCCCGGTCTTCGCAATTACGATCTGTCGCTCGCCAAGCACTTCCCGATTCGCGAACGCTACGATCTTCGCTTCCAGACCGATTTCTTCAACGCCTTCAATAACGTCAACCTGAACACCCTGGGCGGTGTGCAGACGAGCGCCGGCTTCGGCACACTGACCGGTGCGTACCCCGCCCGCAATCTCCAGTTCGGTTTACGCCTGGGCTTCTGATGCGCCTCGCCTTCGCCGTCCTCCTGTGCTGCGCAGCGCCGGCGCTGCTGCCGGCGCAGCAAAGTCCGGCGTACGATTTTGTCGACGGCCTCGTCTGGGCGTCACCGCAGGGCGTCGCACTGAAAGCCGACTTGTATCTGCCGAAGGGCGCCGGACCCTTCCCCGCGGCTGTCTATCTTCACGGCGGCGCCTGGAGCAGCGGTGACCGCACGCAGCTTCGCCGCCAGGCAGCGCGAATGGCAGCGCTCGGGGTCATGGGATTTGCCATCGATTACCGGCTCGCTCCCGAGTGGAAGTATCCGGCGGCTGTCGACGATTCCCGTGCGGCCGTCGCGTGGCTGCGTGCCAACGCGGCGAAGTATCGGGTGGACCCGAATCGCGTCGCCGCCGTGGGCAGTTCAGCGGGCGGCCATCTCGCCGCGCTGCTGGGCGTTACCGGCGAAGGCGACTCTCGCGTACAGGCCGTGGTGGCATTTAATCCGATCGTCGATCTGTTTCAGCACAAAGACGTATCGAATGCAAAGTTCCTCGGCGGCACCTGCGGCGAACTGCCGGAGCTGTGCGGCAAAGCTTCTCCCACCAACTATGTAACGCGTTCCGCCGCGCCATTTCTGATTCTGCATGGTACAGCCGATGAAACGGCGCCCTATCGGCAATCGCCCGAAATGATCGCAAAGCTGAAGGCGGCCGGAGTGCGCGCCGAACTCTTCACCGCCGAAGGCGCGCCCCATACTTTCTGGTCGCAGGAAAAGTGGATGGAGCCGTCGTTCAAAGCCATGGAAGTCTTCCTGCTCAGCGTATTTTCCGGAACCAAATGAAATATCTTCTGCTGACACTCATACTCCTTGGCACGACGACCGGAGTTCGCGCAGACACCCCGGTCTTGATCGGCAACGCCCCGGCACGGGCCAGCCAGAGTCTCAACGGAAAGTGGCGCGTCATCGTGGACCCGTTCGAGTACGGGCTCTACGACGCCAGGATGCAGCCCAGCAAAGAGCCGTATTTCAACGACGCCAAGCCGAAGGACAAGAGCACGCGCCTCGAGTACGACTTCGACACCTCGCCGCAGCTCGATGTTCCCGGTGACTGGAACAGCCAGATGGACAAGCTCTTCTTCTATGAAGGCACCGTCTGGTACCGGCAAAAGTTCGACTATTCCCTGAAGCCTGGCAATCGTGCATGGCTGCATTTTGGCGCGGTGAACTATCAGGCGTCCGTGTGGCTCAACGGCGAAAAGCTGGGCGATCATACCGGCGGCTTTACTCCGTTCGATTTCGAAATCACCGGCAAGGTGAAACCAACCGGAAACTCCCTTGTCGTGAAAGTAGATAACACCCGGCACAAGGAAGCCGTCCCGACGACGAACGCCGACTGGTGGAATTATGGCGGCATCACCCGGGAGGTCTCCGTCATTCAGCTTCCCGCCACGTTCATTGAAGACTATCTGATCCAGCTTCAAAAGGGTTCGGGCAATGTGATTGCCGGCTGGGTGCGGATCAACGGCGGGAAAGCCGGTCAAAAGGTGAGCGTGCGTATTCCGGAAGCCGGCATCGATGTCACAACAACTACCGATGAAACAGGCTACGCGGCGCTGCACATCCCGGTGTCCAGTCTGAAACTCTGGTCGCCCGAAGAGCCGAAACTTTACGAAGTAACCGTTTCCACCGGGACCGACAAAGTCACCGACCGCATCGGCTTCCGCTCCATCGAAACACGCGGCACCGATATCCTTCTCAACGGCAAGCCCGTGTTCCTGCGCGGCGTTTCCATCCATGAGGAGGCGCCCTTTCGCTCCGGCCGGGCTTTCAGCGACGAGGACGCCAGAACGCTGCTCGGCTGGGCAAAGGAATTAGGCTGCAATTTTGTCCGTCTGGCACACTACCCTCACAACGAGTTCATGCTGCGCGAGGCCGACCGCCTCGGCCTCATGGTGTGGTCCGAAACGCCGGTTTACTGGACCATCGCCTGGGATAATCCCGCCACCTTCGCCAACGCCGCCAATCAGATCGACGAAAGCATCAGGCGGGACAAGAACCGCGCGGCAATCATTCTGTGGTCCGTCGCGAATGAAACCCCCATCGGTGCCGCGCGCACGGACTTTCTCATTCGTCTGGTTCGTCAGGTGAAGCAGGCAGATCCCACCCGTCTCGTCACTGCCGCAATGCTTCATGAAGCCGACGCGAAAGCCACCGCCACTTCGAACTCAATCGTGCTCGATGATCCGCTCGGAGCCGTACTCGATGTACTCGGCTGCAATGAATATATCGGCTGGTACGACGGCACACCCGAGAAGGCAGACCGCACCACCTGGTCTTCGCCTTACAACAAGCCCCTGATCATGAGTGAATTCGGAGCCGATGCGCTTTTCGGAAAGCATGGGGACGATCAGACCCGGTGGACCGAGGAATATCAGGAAAAGGTCTTTCAACACCAGCTCGCCATGCTCGACCGCATTCCCTTCCTTCGCGGGACCTCACCCTGGATCCTCATGGATTTCCGCAGCCCGCGCCGCACCCTTCCCGACATCGAAGACTATTTCAACCGCAAAGGACTCGTTTCGATCCGCGGCGAAAAGAAGAAAGCCTTTGGCGTGATGCAGGATTACTACCGCCGCAAGGCCGCTGAAAAGTGACAAGCGTTCGCTGCGGAATACAGCTCGCCGGAACTCGCGTTTCCCGCTGACCTGAACCCCGCTTGCCGTCGGGCCGGCCGCCTTCATACCGTTTGCAGTGCAGTTGTGCCGCACGGCTTCGTGCAACTCCTGCGTGGCCCCCGGCGCCCTACAGGAACGTGCCGGACCCGCGAGCGGCAAGCGAGGTGCGCAACGAACTCTGTTGCGCATCCTCGCGCCACATTCTCCAAACGCCGGCTGCTCAGAAGCCGATTCTGATCCCCAGCTGGATCTGCCGGGACGTCCCCACAATCGAGGTAATTCGACCGACGTTCGGGTTGAGCGTTCCATTCGGTCCAACGCCGTTGTTGAAAACGTTCTGGTTCGGCTGGCCCCAGTTGGGATGATTCGGCAGATTGAAAAACTCCGCCCGCAGCTGAATGTTGAACACTTCCGAGACCCTCTTGACTGGCGTGTTCTTGAATACTGCCATGTCCAGGTTCGAGTACCCGGGTCCGCTCAGCGTGCTGCGGCCCAGGTTGCCGAGCGTTCCCAGCGGCTGCAGCGAAAATGCGGCCGGATTGAAGTATTGGTTTGGCCCGCCCAGAATCGGGTTGGGGCTCGCGCCGGGAACCAGGTTGGGACGGGCATCAGCGCCGCCCCCGAGACCGGAACGATCGAAGCCAGTGAACGGCGTGACCGCGGTGCCCGTGGTCCGCGTATACAACCCGGTGATCCTCCAACCGCTCAGCAGCATCCCGCGCCCCGGGAGTTCATAAATGACGCTGATCCGTGCCGCCTGTGTGCGGTCAAAGCTGGAGCGTCCGTAGTCGGCGGCGGCGTTATAAGGGTTCGAAGGATAGTTGGGCGCGTTGGGACCGGCTTCCGCGCCTTGTCCGGCCGAACCGTTATCCAGCGACTTGGAGTAGGTGTATGAGATCTGCGTCTGCCAATGATTGGCAAAACGCCGGTTCAGGCTGACGATGAGTCCGTTGTAGTTTGAGTTGCCAACGGTGTTGCGCATCGTAAAGCCGGAAAAGTTTGGATCGAGCCGGATGTTCGGCGTCGTGGTGCCATTGGGGCCGGGCGTTCCCCACGCGCCATTGATCAACTGCGGCGTGTTGTAGTCGCGCGGCAACAGCAGATGCATGCCGCGCGACCCTGTATAGCCGAGCGTCAGGATCAGGCCCCTGCTGAGATCCCGCTGGATATTCAGGTTGTACTGCATTGTCAGCGGCGTGCTGGCGGAGCCGTCATAGATCCCGATACCTGTGCCGGGAAGCGGCGCGGCAGGACCGGTGCCCACGAAGGGGTTCGGGAAACTCGGGTTGTTCGCCGTGCCGCTCACAAACGGCGGCGATCCCCAAAGAGCCTGTACAACGTCCTTGGTCTGCAGCAACTGATAGAAGATGCCATAGCCGCCGCGGACGGAGGTCTTGTGATCGCCAAAAAGATCGTACGCAAAACCGGCACGAGGAGCAAAGTTCCGGCTCGTAATATTTTTGAGGTACAGGTTCGGCGTATTTACATAGCCGGTACCAGCCACGGCGCCATTCACCACGTTGACGTTGTAGAAAAGATTGTTGACCTCGGTCGGGTCCGATCCCCACTCATACCGCAGTCCCAGATTAAATGTCAGTCGCCGGTTGTATTTCCATTCGTCCTGTACATAGGGAGACAAAAACCACGTACGCACGCCGCGCGTGGCATTGGTCTGCCCCTGCAGCGGTATCGTAACCTGGTTGGGCGTAGCCGTCAGCAGACCGACCAGATTCGGGAACGTATAGAGGCCACCCAGCGTTCCCACGCCGGTTGTATTATCGTCCACCCGCTCCAAAGACACGCCGGCGCGTACGGTGTGCGCACCCCGGGTCCAGATCACGTCTTCGCCTTCCACAAAGTGATTCGGCTTCAGCGAATTCGGAGCCAGCCCGTTCAGCCCGAGGGTCGGGCCGCCGGTCAGTGCGACACGGCCATTGGGCCGCCCCGCGGCGAAGACCAGCGCTGCGATGTTCGGCGATTCCTGCGTCTGCGTTTCCGTAGGCCGCGTGAAACTGACATGGGCCAGGTTTACGAGGGTGGCCGAAAAAATGTGCCGCTCTTCGATCGTCGCGAAGTTGTTATTGGTGGCATCCAGTTCAACGAAGGGTGCGATCGATTGCGGCGAAAAGTAAGTCGCCGTGTCCCGCACGTAGCGGACGAAGATATTGTCTTTTGTGGAAAGCGTGTAGTCGGCGCGAGCCAGAACATAGTCCTCGTGTGTGATGTTATTCAGCACCTCGGTGATATTGCCGGAGCCGCTCGGTGACGCCGCAGCTGACGGGAACAGCGCCAGGATCGGCGCAATACTCGGCGCTACGCCGACGTAGGCGAGATTCGTCGTACTGTTACACGCAAAGGCGGCGCCCGCCACGTTGCAGGGCAGGTAGCCCTGATGCGCATTCACATCCGGCGTATTGGTCACAACCGTCGAGTTTCCCTGCGCTGCGCGCACTCCCTCGTAGTCCACAAAAAAGAACGCCTTGTCTTTCTTAATGGGTCCGCCAATGCTTCCCCCGTATTGATTCCTCCGGTACTCGGGTACGTGCGCGGTTGTCTTTCCCGGCAGCACCACCGTGTCGAACGGACTGCGGGAGTCCATTGCGCTGTTTCTCAGGAACTCAAAAGCGGAACCGTGAAAACTATTGGTGCCCGATTTGCTGGACGCGTTGATCACTCCGCCATTGCCGCCGAACTGCGCGGTGTACGTGTTGGTCAGCGTCTGGAATTCGGCGATAGCTTCCAGCCCCAGCGACGAACCCGCTGCGCCGGATCCGGTCGAATGGCCCCAGAAGCCCATGAAATTCGTATCGTCGATCAGGATCTGCTGACCCAGCGGGCGCGAACCCGCGATCGAATAGTTATCGTTCTTGCCGTAAAAGGGACCGCCTGTATTCGGGATCGTAATCACTCCCGGAGCCAGTGCGATCAGCGACTCGAAGTTGCGCCCGTTCAGTGGAAGGTCTTCCATCTGGGTTCTTTCCACCAGCGTTGAAACCGCCGCCGAAGAGGTTTCCACCCTCGATACCTGCGATTCCACGGTCACGGTCTGCTGCGACTGCCCGACCGGAAGCGAAATATCGACGACCACTTCGCTGCCCACCGTAAGAGTCAGATTCTTGCGCAGCACCGTTTCAAATCCGGTCTGCGCGGCCTGGACCTCGTAAGTACCGACCAACAGTTCACCGACGCGAAAGCGCCCCTGTCCATCGGCCGCCGTAGCCTGAACGATTCCCGTCTGGATGTTTTTCGCTTCCACTTTCGCGCCCGGCACTGCGGCACCAGAGCCGTCGGTCACCGTTCCCGAGATGGTCGCCGTGGATGTTTGGGCCGGCAGCAGACCCGCCCCCATCAGGAAGGTCGCAAATACTAAAGCTGCCGCCCTGGGCAGGTTTAAACCAAAAATCGCTTTCATATCGATCCCTCTCTCAGCCGGACATAGTTGCTTGCAAGGGTATCTCCGGAGCGTAAGTAAGTCAATCGAAAACAGGAGAATTGCAAATTCTCTTCGCCGCGGGATTGAAGACTCGCTCCTGTACTTCACGGGTCCCGCCAGCGTGCTTCTCTCAACGTTCGTGACGAATAAGTCCTCAGAAGAACGGGTAACTATGTGATGTAATCGGGAGCATGCGTGGCGGTATGTGGGTTCGCTTGGCCCTGTTTGGAACCTGTTTGCACCTGCAGGGGCAGTGGCTGAATTATCCGGCGCCTGGCATTCCCAGGACCAGGGATGGAAAGCCGGATTTGCGCGCGCCGGCGCCCCGGGCAGCAACGGGCAAACCGGACCTCGGCGGGTTGTGGGTGGTCGAGGCGACGCCAGTGGCCGATCTTCCTCCTCAAGCCGCCTCGGGGACTACGTTTGAGGCGCCTTCCGCCGCGCCCATACGCAACCGGTATTTGTTCAACATACTCGCGGACTTCAAGCCGGAAGATTCGCCCATGCTGCCGGCTGCGCAGGAGATCTACCGGCAGCGGCGGCTCAGTGAATCGGCGGACCTTCCTTCCAGCCGGTGCCTGCCGGGCGGAATTCCGCTCAGCATGACTCTGCCTTATCCGTTCAAATTGATTCAGACGCCTGAGCTCCTGGTTGTGCTGTACGAAAGCGACTCCGCGGTCCGGCAAATCTACACCGACGGCAGGAAGCACACCGCCGATCCGCAGCCGACCTACATGGGGTACTCTGTCGGAACCTGGGATCGGGACACGTTGGTTGTCGATACGGTTGGATTCAAAGACAACGGGTGGCTCGACAACCGGGGCAGTCCGCGAAGTGACGCGCTGCATACCGTGGAACGGATCTCCCGCAGAGACTTCGGCCATCTGAATATTGAAGTGACGCTGGACGATCCAAAGATGTATAAGCAGCCGTTCACGGTAAAGTTTGTCGCCAATCTGTTGCCGGATTCAGACCTGCAGGAGTCGGTTTGCACAGAGAACGAGAAGGACCGGCAACATTTCCGGTAACATCACTTCCGCGGATGCTGCGGCGTTGGTGTGTGTAAACGCAGACATCTTCGGTGGACCGGGAAGACTTCGTACGGTGTCGCCGGCAGCGCCGTGGCCTGCCACATGTTTGCCGAACGACTTCGTCCAAAACAGCCTAATATAGAAGCACCAGCCAGGCCGGAAGAATACTTGAGGCGGTCAAAAACATGAAACCTGCAGCGCTTTCTTTGGTCGCGATACGTCCGTTTATTCTTCTATGCTTCGCGCTGCCGGCGGCCGCCCAATGGTTTAGCCATCCCACACCGGGCATCCCGCGCACGCAGGACGGCAAGCCCGACCTGTCGGCGCCGGCGCCCAGAACGGCGGACGGCAAGCCTGACTTATCCGGTATCTGGGAAACCCCAACGGGTAAGTATCTGGGGAACCTCGCCGCCGACGGAATCGAAGTTCCTCTGCAGTCCTGGGCCGCGGCGCTGTTTAAACAACGGCAGGACGCTTCGGGAATCGGACGGCCCAGCGAGCGCTGCCTTCCACACAGCGTCACCGATTACGACGCACACTTCACGCCCCGAAAAGTATTGCAGGATCGAACCGAACTGACGATGCTTTTCGAGGACTACCATTCCTTCCGCGAGATCTTCATCGACGGACGCAGTTTGCCGGAGGTGATAAATCCCGCCTGGTTCGGTTACTCGGTTGGTAAGTGGGAGGGGAGCACGCTTGTCGTAAATACAATCGGCATTAATGAGCGGACCTGGCTCGACGACGCGGGCCACCCGCACAGCGACGCGCTCCACATAATCGAACATTTCCGCCGCCCTGACTTCGGTCACATGGAAGTCGAAATTACCATCGACGACCCGAAAGCCTACGCAAAGCCCTGGACGGTCAGAATCCCATGGGTGCTGCGGGCCGACACCGAATTGCTGGACGGCGTCTGCGAAAACGAAAAGGACTTCTCACATCTGGTCGGCAAATAACACGCGCAGATAGTAAGTGCGGGCCACAAACGACAGCCCCGGGGGCTCACCGGTTCGGGAGATCGCACGCATCACGCGTGCGTTCGTGCCGGATTGCAGGGCGAAAATCAGGAGTATACTGGCCTCTTACCGGGCGCCAAAATCTAAATCCCGTGTAATATCGGCCAAAAAACAATGCGACTCACCTACAGCTTGATTTCGTCTCGCGCGCGTTTAATTGCCTTCGCCGCGGCGTTGCTCTTCGCATTCGTGCCACAGGCCGGTGCTCACCACTCCGGCGCGCCGCACTACGATCTGGAAAAGAAGATCACCGTGAAAGGCACGGTCACCAAATTCGAGTTCGTCAATCCGCACTCGTATGTGTTCTTCGATGTGACCGGAGCCGACGGTAAAAAGGCTCCCTGGCGCTGCGAGATGGCGGCACGCGTTTCACTGGCCCGCAATGGCTGGACGCAGGAGACCTTCACGACCGGCATGACGATTACCGTGAAAGGCTCGCCCGCCCGCCGCGAAGACAACGTGTGCGTGATGTCTTCCTGGGTTCGCGACGACGGCAAAGAGTTCTCGGCCCGCGACACCGTTACGCCGGAAACCGCCCGTGGTCCGCAGTTCATTACCGATGCCGGCAACCGGCCTGGCCGCCTGCCCAACGGGCAGCCGAATATCGCCGGCAACTGGCTTGCCGTGGGCGGAGCCGGCGGCTTCGGCCGTCCGGCCGCAACACCGGGAGCGCCCGGCGCCGGCCGAGGCGGCGGCTACCCGGAACTGAATGCAGCGGGCCAGGCCATTGTGGCGAAGTATGATGCGCGATTCGACGATCCTACGCTGAAATGCGCCATTTCCAACATCTTTCTCGCCTGGCCTTATGACCTCCACGTCAACCTCATCACGCAGACCGACAAGGAGATCGTTCTCAACTATGGATTCATGGATTTTGTACGGACCATTCGTCTCAACTCACAGCACCCCGCGGTCATCAAGCCGAGCCTTGGCGGCGACTCGATCGGCCACTGGGAGGGAGACACGCTGGTGGTGGATACCATCGGCTTCACCGCCGGAACGCTGGCGCACCTGATCGGAACGCCGTTCAGCGAGAAGATGCACGGCGAAGAACGGTTCGTCTTCGATCCAAAGGCGCTCACTCTCACGCGAACTTATAATGCGCAGGACCCGGTGTACTGGAAGACCGAATTCGCGGGTGCGGACGTTGTGCGCCTCACCGCCGAGCCGCACGTCGCATATGGCTGCAAGGAACTTTCCGGCAGGAATAACATTCGCCCGAACTAAGTGACCTGAAAGCGCCCGGCCAGTGCCGTCGACGCGGGACTTTGCGTTGTTGAATACCTGCCGGTCGATTCCTGCTGACTCGTGCTACGAAACGTGAAGACTCAGTTGCAGCCGTGAGGCCGACTGCGTCTGCGTCACGAGCGCCTCGATGGCCGAAACCAGGGGCTTGATGTCGAGCGTCCCGGGCATCACCGCATCCAGAAAGAGCCGGACTTCGATTGCCCAGATCAGGAAGACGAATCTGGTCCGCTGCTCAGTTATCTCCAGCAGCGCTCCGCCGTCATCGCCGCGATCGCGCACGGACGACGTAGTAAGAACAGCAAAGATGCCGTTCAAATCGATCCACAGATCCCGCAGATATTCGCGCAGGAGATCTCGCTGTATTCCGCGGTAGACTCCGGCGAGCGTTTTGCCGTGCGCCTGCTTCACGTATGCGCTATCCATCCGGGCCGCAAGGCGGAGCAAGGGGCGATAGCGGGAAACCAGGCACTGGGCGTTAAACGATGCATCTGTCCCCCGGTACGCGACGGCATCTCCGGCGGGCGCGGATAACCTGACTGGGTTAGGTAAGGTGACAATCCCGAGCGAATTCCGGCCAGCGTCCACGGACTGGAAGGAACGCCGCTCTCCGCCCAACGGTCCACTTGTATTTCCTGCGTGATCGCTCTCCGGCAGGGCTTTAACCAAACGCCGGGAATGGCCACCGGAAGGATCGCCGAAATGATCGACGAACTCTGCGTCGCGTTGAGCTGCGTCCGATTCCGGCGTCTTCGGGATCAGCCATGCGCTTGTACCGAGACTCGTTCTGCTCTTTATTGGAGTTTCAGTGGAGAGCACCCGCTTCATCCGCGCCGGTCCGTCATCCCAGGGGTTGACAATGTCACGCGCAAAACGCCCTGCCGCAGATGTCGTTTCGGGCGTGATACTGCGCTTCCCTCGTGACCGGTTCCCATGCTCCCGACTTTACGTTGCAATCCGGACTTCGGAAAGCACCAGAATGCTATGGATGGTGGATTTTGGTTCCGGTACCGTCCGGAGAACCGCCGCCACGCGGACGGATATTGCCGGTGGCGACCTGCTGTCGCCCGGCGCATCCTGTGCGAAAACGCGCAGACGATTTCACCTGATTCCGTCAGCGCCGCGGGACCCGAGCCCGCCGGATCTTCGATTGGCAGTGCATGTGCACCTCTCCCGGGCAAATGGCCCACGCTTCCGGTGCGCACATTCCGGTTTCGCCGGCGGACGAAGCAACCCCGCGACTGCTTTCCGCCGTTCCGCTTGTGGTCGATCTCGACGACACACTGGTCCGAACCGATCTCCTGATCGAATCGATCCTGTCGATACTGCGAACCTCCCCGTGGCGTCTGCTTTCCCTGCCCTTCTGGATGGCGCGCGGCACCGCGTGGCTGAAGCAACAGACGGCCGCCCGCACCTCGCTCGACGTGAGCATTCTGCCCTGGAACACGCAGCTCATCGAATATCTTGCGTCACAGCGCGCACAGGGCCGTTCGCTGATCCTCGCAACAGCCAGCGACGAACGCCTCGCCCGTCAGGTCGCCGATCATCTGGGGTTGTTTGACGCAGTCTTCGCCAGCAACGGAGCCGACAACCTCAGCGGCGACTCCAAACGAGACCTGCTGGTCCGGCGCTTCGGCGACCGCGGCTTCGACTACGCGGCCGACGGCGGCGGTCTGCGCCACTCCGATCTCGCCATCTGGGCCTCGGCGCGGCGCTCCATTCTGGTCAACCCCGCGCGCAGCGTCAGTGCCGAGGCCACCCGAACCTCCACCGTCGAACGCATCTTCGGCAAGCAAAAGCCCCCGGCCGCGCTCTGGCTGAATCCGCTCCGTCCCGCCCACTGGCTGAAGAATCTGCTGGTTCTGGTGCCCGTCCTGGCAGCTCAGCGCGTCCCCGTCGACAGCCTGCTGCTGAAGTCGCTCCTCGCCTTTGTCGCCTTCGGCTGCTGCGCATCGAGCGGCTATCTCTTCAACGACCTCATCGATCTGGACGCCGACCGCCACCACCCGCACAAGCGTCTCCGCCCCTTCGCAGCCGGCGACCTGCCGCTGTCATACGCCCTCGGCATGATTCCTCTGCTGCTGCTCCTCGGCTGCCTTCTGGGCATGCTCGCCTCGCCGGCGCTGTTCGCCGTTCTGCTGCTCTATTTCCTGATGAGCGCTCTCTACACGCTTCGCATCAAGAAACTGGTCATCCTCGACGTTTTGTTCCTCGCGGGGCTTTACACCGTGCGCATCCTCGCTGGCTCGGCGGCCACCGGCATCTGGCCGTCTCACTGGCTGCTGGCCTTCTCCACCTTCCTGTTCTTCAGCCTCGCGCTGGTGAAACGCTACGGCGAACTGGTCGTCATGCGGCAGGCCAACGGCAACAGCGCCGCCGCCCGCGCCTACCAACTCAGCGACGGCGAACTGCTGGCCGCCATGGGCGTCGCCAGCGGCTATCTCGCGGTGCTGGTGATGGCGCTCTACATCGCCACCGAGAAAGCCCACACCCTCTATTCCACGCGCCAACTGTTGTGGCTCGAGTGCCCGCTTCTTCTCTACTGGATCAGCTTCGTCTGGCTGACGGCGCACCGCGGCCACATGCCCGACGATCCGGTCGTATTCGCCATCGGCGACCCCACCAGCCGGATCCTGATTGTTCTGATGCTGATCGCAGCACTGGCGGCCGTATGATGTCTGTCCGCTCCACGCCTGCCCGTTCCACACCTGCCCGTTCCACACCTGCCAGGCTCCTCGCACTGAGTCTTCTCGCCGCGGCCTCCATCCGTCCCGCTGCCTCGCCCGCCAGTCCGCCGGCGCAGGACAGCACCGTACTCCCGAAAACGGTTGTCGATCTGCAGCCATTCCGCCAGTCGGTTTCCGCCCGCATCCGCGCCAGCGCGGGCCGCTCCGGTATCGCAACTCTGGTCAATCTCAACCCCGCCATCAACACCTGGTACGTACTCAGCGTGAACTGGAGCGGCGGCGAGCCCGCGTCGTTCTGGCATCTGGAAAATCCCCGGCCGCGGGAGGCGCAGATCACTCTCGACGAAACCTACTCCGCCGGGCTCGTGATCGTAGACGGCGCGCGGCGCATCCCCTGCGACCTGTTCGGCTCCGCTACGGCGCCAGGCGCGCTGGAGACCGGCACCCGCTCGCAGCATATTTACTACCCCTTGTGCGACGGCCGCCTCTGGCTGCGCAATCCCGCTAAAGGCGCCCGCACCCTGCTGGAATCCGCCACCGACTTTCTCCGCAACCAGGTCTGGGGCGGAGAGAAAATGATCGACCTCTTCCACCACGTCTTATCGGATCGTTATCGCGAAACCGCCGAGGCGGGCACCGCGGAGCGCAGCGCCGAGACACCTGCAGCCGCCGCCGGCAGTCCGGCGCCGGCGCTTCTCGATCCCGCTCGCACGGGCCGGCCGGTCAAGCCCGCCGGGCTCGGCATCGCCCTCGAATCGCACGACGCAACCACGAACGGCATGAACCCCGGCGCCTGGTACGCCGCCGCCGGCAACCCCGGGATCTACGTCAGCATCGTTCAGCCCAGCCTGATTGCTCCGGCGATTCTCGCCAGCTACCCCAGGCTCGTCAGCCGCCTCGACAACGTGGAAGCCACCTCGCTCGTCTATCTCATCGCCTTCGATGCCGACCGCTTCGACGTCGGCTTCGCGCCGGGCACCGAGCATCCGCAGGTCAACTGGTCCGATCGCGTCGTCGCTCCGATGAAAGATTCCCGCCTTCCCGGACCCGACGGCATCGGCGCCATTTCGCCGCTCATCTCCACGGGCCTGATCCGGCCCGACGAGGCCCTGCGCACCGTCGCTACCTTCACCGGCGGCTTCAAGCGCAACCACGGTGCCTTCCGGAGCGGCGCGCTGGCGATGAAGAACAGCGGCAGCCATTACGGTTTCATCGTCAGCGGCGTGGTGCTCAGCAGACTGCAGCCCGGCCTCGCGACTCTCTTCGTCACCGACGACGGCTCGCTTGAAATGAAGACCTGGCAGGATTCCGACAACACTCTTCTCCGCCGCATCCGGTATGCGCGGCAGAACGGAGTCCCGCTGCTGGAACCCGATGCCGCATCCGGCGCCGCCGCGCCCGGCAGTCTGGTGAACCGGTGGGGAGCAGGCAACTGGTCGGGTTCGGAAGACGAGAAGCTGCGGACCATCCGGGCCGGCCTCGCGCTCGCCAGGCGCGACGGCAAGCGGTTCCTGATCTACGCCGTGTTCTCCGACGCCACCCCGTCCGCCATGGCCCGCGTCTTTCAGGCCTACCGGTGCGATTACGCCATGCTCACCGATATGAACGCGCTCGAGCACACCTACCTCGCCGTATACCGTCGTTCCGGCGGCGTCATGACGGTCGATCACCTGCTGACGGGCATGAGCGTGCTGGATAAATCGGTGTCGGGCGAAGTAGTGCCGCGCTTTCTGGGCTATCCGGATAACCGCGATTTCTTTTACGTCATGCGGCGCACCGACAGGGAGGCCAGGCCATGAAGTTCCTGCTCGCGATTCTCGTCACTCTGTTTGCCTTTCCCGCCGTGACCGGTTTCGCCGCGTCTTCCGAAGCCTCGGCTTCCCTGCAGGCTCTTCGCGAGCAGAATGAGATTCTGTTCCGCCAGCTGAAGCAAATCCGTGGACTGTCCGACGATCAGATCGCCGCCATCCGCCGCATCTTCGAACGTTCCGGCTATATCGGCCAGGGGAATCCGGCCGTGGCGAAGCATCCGCTGACGCCCGAACAGTGCGCCGCAAAGCTGAAACAGCAGGGCGCGCAGTACGGGAATCCGCGCTTCGAAAAGATCTGCGGCGGCAAGTACCTGGCGCCGCTTTACGATCCGAAAACGCAGCAACCGGAAGACGCGAAGGTCTGCATCGACCAGTTCGAGTTTCCCGACATCCCCTGCGCTTACCCCGTCGTGTGGGTGAAGGCCCGCGAGGCCGCCGAGATCTGCTGGGCCGAAGGCGAGCGCCTCGCCGATGCGCACGAATGGGAAGGCGCATGCCAGGGCGATCTGGAGCCGCCCGATTATCGTTTCGAGTTACTAAAGGGACTCAGTCCGGAGGCAGCCATCGCGCGCATGCGTGCTGTTCATAACCAGGCCGACGCCGCCACCAAACGCTGGAGCTACGGGCCGGAATACAAAACGGGAATCTGCGCCACCGGGAGCGTCAAGACCGATGGCTGCAACGGAGGCAACTGGTCCGGCTGCGGTTCCAATACCTATCCCGCGGGCAGCTTCCCCGCCTGCCGCAGCCCTCTGGACGTTTACGATCTCAACGGCAACGCGGCGGAACATATGAACCTGCCGATCAGCGAAAGTCAGATGTCGAGCCTCGGCAGCCACACGCTCGGCTACACGGAGATGAAAGGCAGCTGGTTCATCTTCGACAAATACCGGGCGCACGAGGACTGGTGCCGCTGGCGCGCGCCGTTCTGGCACGGCTCGCTCGTGATGGATGAGCACAGCCACGCCAACTATCACCTCGGCTTCCGTTGCGTGAAAACGCTGAAGTAAGAATTAAAACAGCCGCGGATGCGGAAGGGCGGTCGCGGAACCTGCGACCGCAGCGGTCTGCGACTGCCCGCAGGACTGGTCCGCCGCGCCCGACAGCAGCGAACGAACATTCGGCATCGGACCCTCATCGCTCAGAACGCCGGCCAGCGCCGGATCCTGCAGCAGGTCATAGACCGAACGCGGCGCGCCATCCACCAGAACCGTCTCGCTGATCAGCCGGATGCCGTGACTGTAATCGGCATAGCACGCGCCGTGAACCGTGCTGAGCGGCTGGATCGGCGCCCCGCCGGGCCGCTGCCATCCGTAGATGGCAATTCGCCCGGGGTTGTGGTCGAGCCGATTGGTAATCACCACGTCCTTCTTGTGCCCGGACACCAGTGCGCCAATCGTAACTCCGAGCGAGCGGGACTGCGCCTCCACCTTAGATCGGA
>Ga0214192_1000112_pt1 | contig 46602 bp, 37 predicted proteins | sample TroBogEpilimnion_44_FD_153030 | JGI IMG/M metagenome (GOLD analysis project Ga0214192, IMG submission 153030) | Freshwater microbial communities from Trout Bog Lake, WI - 29JUL2008 epilimnion | ecosystem: Environmental > Aquatic > Freshwater > Lake > Epilimnion/Euphotic zone | place: Trout Bog... | reverse complement strand
TATAAGTTCCTGTGAAATTATTCTTTGAATAAATCCCGTTATTAGCAGTAACGCTAGTTCCAAAAGTGGTATTACCTGAGAAATAGTTAGGAGCAGTTCCAGCAGCATAAAAATTGTAACTGGTATTAGCGTTTGTTGGAATATTAGAATAGAAGCCGTAGTTATTAGTTGCGCCAGTAAGGTTGGATTCAGCTTGAAACCCTATTTGGCTAGTAACTGTTGAGCCAGAACCAAAAGCTGCCGGGGATGCATAATAATGAACTAATGATCCCAGAGTGAAACTCGTTGCAGATGTTCCTAAACCGCTGTCAAATCCTCTGGCTTGAGTAGTTACGTCACTTTGGATAGTACCAGTAGATCTTACTCCCATGCTATACACACCACCAGTGATCTGTTTGGCAACATTGAACGACTGCCCAGCAATTGGCGAAATACCAACGCCAATAGATCCAGTTACGTTATTTGCGTATAGAATATTTGATACTGCTGTAGATCCAATACGGAAATCTCTAGTGTAAGTGTCAATATTATTGATATTATTATATGCACCAACACGCATATAAGAATTTGTAGTAACAATTGTACCGAAATCAACTCTTGGTCCGGTATTATCACATAATAAAGTGGCCTGGGTTGTTGCTCCTGATGCAGCTTGTGCAGCAAATGATTGAGTAGATACAACATTACCAGAAGTACCAATACCTCCAGAAACAACTAATGCACCAGTAGTATTTGATGTAGACGATGTTGTATTAGATACTACTAAAATTGATCTAGAATTTACTGTTATTATACTACCAGTATTTGGTAACGCTGAATTAGCAACAGCAAAAGAAAGATTAGCAACGTTATAACCAGCGTTAGCGGTATTAAATGCTCCGTTAGAATTATTGTATCCAGATTGAGCAACGCTTAACGCGATATTAGCGGTTGCATTAGCGGTGTTAGCAGTAAACCAAGCGGAATTAGCAACATCAAAAGAAAGATTCGCTACATTGTAGCTAGCATTAGCAGTATTGAAAGCTGCGTTTGCTACGTTAAATGCTAAATTGGCAACATTGTATGCTGCAGTACCTTTCGGTTCACTATTAGCTTGTCCATAGGATGATTGTGCAACGCTTAATGCTATGTTAGCAGTTCCATTAGCAGTATTAGCGGTGTTCCAAGCACTGTTAGCAACTACAAAGGATAGATTGGCAACATTGTAACCTGCGTTAGCGGTATTGAATCCAGAGTTAGCGACCGCAAAAGCTAGATTTGCTACATTGTATCCAGCATTAGCAGTATTAAATGATGCATTGGCTACATTAAATGATAAATTAGCAACGTTATAACCTGCGTTAGCAGTATTGAAAGCTGCATTAGCAACAGCAAATGATAGGTTGGCAACAGTATATCCAGCATTAGCAGTATTGTACGCGGCATTACCTGTTGGTTCCGCTGTTAAAACTAATGTGCCGCCAGAATAAACAGCTCCTGCGTAAACATTACCTGATATACCAGCACCGCCAGCAACTTGTAACGCGCCAGAAGTTACGTTAACAGAAGATGTATTCTGTTTAATTACTAAACCAACGTTATTCTTCCAACGACCTTGTTCGTTATTTGCATTCTGACCAGAAGTAGCGAATATGATATCATTATTCGCCATTGTAGCAAGGATTAAATTACCACCTCCTGTAGCTGTATTACCTTGTACGTACAAGTAACCATCGTTTGGTACAGTTAATCCGAATCCTGCTTGAATGTATGTTGAACTGTTGATACCTAAGTCAATGAACGTATCATTATTATTACCATTGTCTGCGGTACAAATAACATCAGTTGAACTATTATTCCCACTATTAATATTCTGGTGATTCGCTTGTGAGTATCCGTTGTAATTTCCTGTTATCTGCAATACTGTTTGAGGTTCAAATACGAATCCAACTGGAACACCTGCGTACAGTGCATTAAATCCTGTTCCTGTATTACCAAAGAATTCACCAGTGTTACCAGTAATTAATATGGAATTTACATTACCTACGTAAGAAACATTACCATTAACTGTTAGATTATTGGTAATTGTTAAACTTCCATTGATAGTACCGCCAGACGTTGATAATTTACTATTCGCAGCGGAATATGCTAAGTTGGCAACGTTATACCCAGCGTTAGCGGTATTAAATGCTCCATTGGAATTATTATAACCTGCTTGCGCAGTACTTAACGCAATGTTAGCGGTTGCATTAGCTGTATTGGCAGTAAACCAAGCACTATTAGCGACTACAAAAGAAAGATTGGCAACGTTATAACCTGCGTTAGCAGTGTTGAAAGCTGCATTAGCAACCACAAAAGAAAGATTGGCAACGTTATAACCTGCGTTAGCAGTATTGAAAGCTGCATTAGCAACAGCAAATGATAGGTTGGCAACAGTATATCCAGCGTTTGCTGTATTAAACGCAGCGTTTGCTACGTTAAAAGATAAGTTTGCAACGTTATAAGCTGCAGTACCTTTCGGTTCACTGTTAGCTTGTCCATAGGATGATTGTGCAACGCTTAATGCTATGTTAGCTGTTGCATTAGCGGTGTTAGCTACATTATAACCTGCGTTAGCGGTATTAAATGATGAGTTGGAATTATTGTATGCTGCTTGAGCAGTACTTAACGCACTGTTAGCAACAGCAAAAGAAAGATTGGCAACGTTATAACCTGCGTTAGCAGTATTGAAAGCTGCGTTAGCGTTGTTATAACCGGATTGAGCAACGCTTAATGCTATGTTAGCGGTTGTATTAGCTGTGTTAGCAGTATTCCAAGCACTATTAGCAACCGTAAAGGATAGATTAGCTACGTTGTAAGCTGAATTGGCCGTATTGAATGATGAGTTGGAATTATTGTATGCTGCTTGAGCAATTAATAATGCATTATTCGCTACAGTTGATAAATTAGTTGTGTTAGCGGTTTGTAAATCCCACGCATACCCGTTCCATATCCAAGTCTTACTACCGACTGTGAATGTTTGGTATAAAGTTGGATTATTTGGAAATTGAATTATTGACATTTTTTTAACCTATGTATGCTACTGACCAATTATCATTACCATCAAAACTAATTGTACCTGCAGACGCTATTAGCTGAAGAGTATCACCCACTGCCATTTTAACAATATTACTTCCGCCAGCATGATTCATTGAAGTGTTATTTCCAAATTCTACCATAATTAGTGTCGTAGTTCCTCCGCCAATAGCTGCAGTTTTTCTTACTAATGCTTGTATGATATTATTATAATTATTAACGGAAGTTCTGATAACTAGATTTACCTGATATAATCCTGCAACAGGCGCTGTAAATATACCAGTAGTTCCATTTAAATAATTTCCTTGGTTATATTCAATGTTCCAATTACTATTAGTCAATGTTGTTGTCGCGGAAACTTGTCCACCGTTTCCTCTGACACAAAATGCTGGACGATTTGGAGCATATCCTGCAGCTATACCATTAACTGTTGTATTACCAGCAAGAGTTAAATCACCGCCATCGCTCAAAGATAAAGCTGTAATTTGATACGCACTATTAACGATTTGTAATTCACCAATAGAAGATATACGAATCCATTTATTCTGATTAGTGGTTCCCCCAGAAACGTTGGTGATTTTTAGGAAATCTGCATAACCTGTACCACCATTAGTATTGGCTGCAGTAAGTTGTATTGCTGCACCAACAGCGGTAGAAGGTATATAATTTCCAGTAATAATTGAACCAACAGTTAAATTACCAGAAATACCAACACCACCCGCAACAGTCAAAGCACCAGTTGTAGGTGATGTTGAAGGAATTGTTCCTAATAATGATACAGCACTCTGCGCAGTATTTGCAGAAGTTATTATAACATTTGGAGTTTGTATTGTCGTTGTTCCTAAAGAACCAGATACCGCAGAACCTATTGTTATATTTGTATTAGAATTACTAGAACCACCAGTACCAATATTGACTGTTTTTGTATTGCTTGTTGTGGTTGCTCCAGTAGCAATATTGATAGATTGTGTTGCCGATGACGGACCAATAGTTATAGTTCCTGTTTGGTTTCCTCCACCTATGGTGGTTGTTCCGGTGGTCTGCGAAGCGCCTATAAAATTAAAGGCGGCATTGCTACCAAGAGTACATCCTCCGGTTACAGTCAACTGACCAGTAATTGTCGTCGGTCCTGTAATTGCTGTAAGTCCTGTTACATTCACAGGACCATTAACAGTTAAAGCTCCATCAGTTATAAGTCTATTATCTATTTTTGTGTTTCCTGCAACAACAAAATCATTACCGATAGTTGTTCTAGCAGCAATATAAACAGAATTTGTTGATATTTGCAGATTATCGTTATTTAAAACATATTCACAAACAGTATCAGAATCGATTCCACTAAGGAAAAGTTTATTCTGACTTTGCGTGAGATAAATGCCATACATTGTTGTGTCTTGAAAACCAATATACAGTTTTCCAACATATGTTGCTGTGGTTATATCCCATGCAGTTCCTAAATTATATTGCAAGACAATATCATATGTCGTATCAACAACATACATTATAAATCCATCAGCAGAAAATGTTAACGACGAAGGGGATGGTGAACGCGACGATATTAAAAGACCATTAACAAATGATGCGGTGGTTACGTCCCATGCAGTTCCTAAATTGTATTTTTGTACAGTGCCTGACGTAAACGAGCAAGTGAAAAACGCAGTTCCATCAGGTTTAAAATGTAAACCATACAAACTTGTCCCTATGGAAATATTAGTATTGGCTACATATGTAGCTGTTGTAATATCCCAAGGTGTTGATAATGTATATCTGGACACACCATTGCCTGATGTACCAACAACATACATATTTGATCCATCAGAACTAAAATCTAAATCTTCTGGTGATGTCACTTGAGCTGAAATGGAAGTATTAGCTACATAACTAGATGTTGAGATATCCCAAGGCGTTGATAAATTGTATTGATATACTTTATCGTTAATATATCCACAAAGATACATTTTTGTACCATCAGTACTAAAACTAATACCTACCATTGTTGTATCTTGTGCATTTACAGAAAATCTTTTTCCTGTATGGAATATTGACGTTATATTATTGTTTGCGCTTACTAATATAGAGCTGTTTGATGAATATATCGACGAAGTATTAGATGATATATTACCATTTACTGCAATTGGACCAGAAGAAATACTTAAAGCTGATAATATCCCAGGAGCAGAATTAGCCATAACTCCAGTTGGACCGAATTCTGCCCAAACAGGATTAGATGTATTTCCCCAATTTTCGTATATTACACCAGTGTCAATATTAGTCCAAGTATCGCTCGTATTTGCAGAAGTTGGAGCAGTATTCTGTCTAAAATTATAAACTTTCGTATTTGCGGTTAAATACGCAATATTGGCTTGGTTATATGCCGCATAAACGGTATTACCGCCACCAGTATTGGCTTGATTATATGCAGCTTGGGCAACACTTAAAGCAATGTTAGCAGTCGCATTAGCAGTATTAGCAGTTAGATATGCCGCATAAACGGTATTACCGCCACCAGTATTGGCTTGATTATATGCAGCTTGGGCAACACTTAAAGCAACGTTAGCGGTTCCATTAGCAGTATTAGCTGTGAACCAAGCGGAATTGGCAACGTTATATCCAGCATTGGCAGTGTCGAATGCCGCATTAGCAACTGCGAAAGACAAATTAGCAACGTTGAAAGAAATGTTTGCAACATTATATCCAGCATTGGCAGTGTTAAACGCTCCATTAGAATTATTGTATGCAGACTGAGCAATGCTTAACGCAATGTTAGCAGTTGCATTAGCAGTATTAGCTGTATTCCAAGCAGAATTAGCAACTACAAACGCTAAGTTGGCTACATTATATCCAGCATTGGCAGTGTTAAACGCAGCGTTTGAATTATTATACCCGGCTTGAGCAATACTTAATGCAATGTTAGCAGTTGCATTAGCGGTATTAGCCGCGAACCAAGCAGAATTAGCAACAGCAAATGATAGGTTGGCTACATTGTAGCTAGCATTAGCAGTATTGAACGCAGCGTTTGAATTATTGTATCCGGACTGTGCAACACTTAAAGCAATGTTAGCAGTTGCATTAGCGGTATTAGCTGTATTCCAAGCAGAGTTAGCAACTGCAAACGCTAAGTTGGCTACATTATATCCAGCATTGGCAGTGTTGAATGATGCGTTAGCAACTGCAAACGCTAGATTTGCTACATTGTATCCAGCATTGGCAGTGTTGAACGCTGAATTAGAATTATTATAGCTAGACTGTGCAACACTTAAAGCAATGTTAGCAGTTCCGTTAGCAGTATTGGCTGTATTCCAAGCACTGTTAGCGACCGCAAAAGATAGGTTGGCAACGTTGTATCCAGCATTAGCAGTATTGAATCCAGAGTTAGCAACTGCAAACGCTAAGTTGGCTACATTATATCCAGCATTGGCAGTGTTGAATGATGCGTTAGCAACTGCAAACGCTAGATTTGCTACATTGTATCCAGCATTGGCAGTATTGAATCCAGAGTTAGCGACTGCAAAAGATAAATTAGCTACATTATATCCAGCATTGGCAGTGTTGAATCCAGAATTAGCAACTGCAAACGCTAGATTTGCTACATTGTATCCAGCATTAGCGGTATTGAATCCAGAGTTAGCAACTGCAAAAGATAGGTTGGCAACGTTATACGCTGTGTTGGCCGTATTCCAAGCACTGTTTGCGGCAACATATGCAGCATTACCTGTTGGTTCGGCTGTTAAAACTAATGTGCCGCCAGAATAAACAGCTCCTGCATAAACGTTACCTGATATACCAGCACCACCAGCAACTTGTAATGCACCAGAAGTTACGTTAATAGAAGGTGTTGTTTTCTTAATTACCAACCCAACGTTATTCTTCCAACGACCTTGTTCGTTATTTAAGTTTTGTCCACCAGTGGCGAATATAATGTCGTTATTAGACATTGTAGCTACAATTAAGTTGCCGCCTCCTGTAGCTGTGTTACCTTGTACATACAAGTAACCATCATTAGGATTACTTAAAGTAAATCCGTCTTGATAGTATGTTGAACTGTTGATACCTAAATCGATGAACGTATCGTTTGCATTACCGTTATCTGCAGTACAAATAACATCAGTTGAACTATTGTTCCCGCTATTGATATTCTGATGATTAACTTGTGAATAGCTATTATAATTTCCAGTTACTTGAACAACTGTTTGAGGTTCGAATACGAATCCAACTGGAATGCCAGCATATAACGCATTAAATCCAGTTCCGGTGTTACCAAAGAATTCACCAGTGTTACCAGTGATCGTTAGCGAATTTACGTTGCCTACATAAGAAACGTTACCGTTAACTGTTAAGTCGTTTGTGATGAGTAAACTACCATTGATAGTACCACCAGACGTTGATAACTTACCATTAGCAGTAGCGTATGCAGAATTCGCTTGATCATATGCAGAATTTGAATTATTATATCCAGATTGTGCAACGCTTAACGCGATATTAGCAGTTCCGTTGGCTGTATTCGCAGTAAACCACGCACTGTTAGCAACTGCAAACGCTAGATTTGCTACATTGTATCCAGCATTAGCGGTATTGAACGCAGAATTAGTAACTGCAAACGCTAAGTTGGCAACGTTATATGACGCGTTAGCTGTATTCCAAGAGGAATTTGCAGTATTGTATGAAGCGTTCGCTGTGTTCCAAGCAGAGTTGGCAACTGCGAAAGATAGGTTGGCAACTTTATATCCAGCATTAGCAGTATTAAATGCTGCATTAGCAACATTGAAAGATAAATTTGCTACATTATAACTAGCATTGGCTGTATTAAATGCTCCATTGGAATTATTATAACCTGCTTGCGCAGTACTTAACGCAATGTTGGCAGTTCCGTTAGCAGTATTAGCAGTGTTCCAAGCAGAATTAGCTACAACAAAGGATAAATTTGCTACATTATAACTAGCGTTGGCTGTATTAAATGACGCATTAGCAACATTGAAAGATAAATTTGCTACATTATATCCAGCATTAGCGGTATTGTAACCAGAGTTAGCAACTGCGAAAGATAGGTTGGCAACGTTATATCCAGCATTAGCGGTATTGTAACCAGAGTTAGCAACTGCGAAAGATAGGTTGGCAACATTGTACGCAGCATTAGCAGTATTAAATGCAGAATTTGAATTATTATATCCAGACTGAGCAACGCTTAACGCAATGTTGGCTGTTCCGTTAGCAGTATTAGCGGTGTTCCAAGCACTGTTGGCAACTACAAAAGATAGGTTGGCAACATTGTACGCAGCATTAGCAGTATTAAATGCAGAATTTGAATTATTATATCCAGACTGAGCAACGCTTAATGCGATATTAGCGGTTCCGTTAGCAGTATTAGCAGTGTTCCAAGCAGAATTAGCTACAACAAAGGATAAATTTGCTACATTATAACTAGCGTTGGCTGTATTAAATGCTGAATTAGCAACTACAAATGATAAGTTGGCAACGTTGTATGCAGCGTTAGCTGTATTCCAAGCAGAATTAGCCGAAATAAATGAGTTGTTAGCTATATTAGAAGCGTATGTATATGCATTATTTGCTTGGGCATATGCTGTATTAGCTCTATTGTATGCAATATTAGCGTTATTATAACTTGCTTGTGCGGTACTTAGCGCAATGTTAGCAGTTCCATTGGCTGTATTAGCAGTGTTCCAAGCGCTGTTAGCAACTACAAAAGATAGGTTGGCTACGTTGTAACCTGCGTTAGCAGTATTCCAAGCAGAGTTAGAAACCACAAATGCTAAGTTGGCAACATTATAACCTGCATTGGCTGTATTCCAAGCAGATTTTATGTTATTTAAAGATAAATTAGCGGTAGCGTTAGCTGTATTAGCAGTAAACCAAGCGGAATTAGCTGTATTATATGCGTTATTGGCTATACTTGATGCAAATATATAAGCATTAGCAGCAAAAGAATATGTATAACTTGCTAAATTGTAAGCATTATTTGCTTCGACATAAGCATTGTTAGCTTCAGCCCATATGGAATTAGCTGTATTATATGCGTGTTGCCCTACTGATAAAGCCACATTAGCTTGCGCGTATGCAGAATTCGCTTGCGCATATGCGGGAGTAATTGAATTAGCCGCAGATAATAACGAATTTGCAATATTTGCAAGAGAATTAACATCAGGGTCAATAAAATATATTACATTACCAGTCGGATCTTTAGAATAGATTATTCTATCTGCTAGATTTACTGCTAGTCCACCAACTGCTACATTTGCTGCATCAGGAACTTTTCCTGGGGTAAACGATCTTATAAATTGAATTGGAGCTGTATTTGCCATTGGTATATTAATATTCCCCGAAGTCTAAATTTATTCTTTTAGCTTCATATAGTTGAGTTGTAGCATTATATACCAAAGTGTCTCCGTCTACAGGATTTTTTGAGGAGACATCTACTAAACTTTGTAGTCTTGCACTTTGTAGATTTACAGTTTTAACTTTGTAATCTTGTTGTTCATTGACTCTAACACTGATACTATTATTTATTCCCATAAAAATATCCTATTAGGTAAATGTTGTTGCGCTGGGATTTAAATATACAATTCCTTCTAATACCTTCGAATGTGTATTTGCTGGATTCACAAGAAATACATCATAAACATATCTTCCATAAGATAAATTCTGGGTTGTTAGATAATCAAGGGAGATTGTTAGATTACCGTTCAAATCAATGATCGTATCAAAATATGCAGCAGCATTAGCTGAAATGTATGAGGATTTTAATGTACCTTCTGCAAAATATCCTGCTGTATTATAACTTCCACCGTTTACATTATCCAAACTTATTGTTGCGGAAAAATCTTGTCCTTGGTCTATAAAAAGGTCTAAATATCCTGCGGCCATTATACAATCCTGGTTTTTATTATAATATTATTTATATTTATTAAAAACCTCTGTTTAACAGCCACGTATTTAGTTGAATTCTATCCAACCAGTCATAATATATTTTGTACCTCGTAAAGGAGGATTTCCTCGATGGGTATGCGTATAACCAGATGGAAATATTACTAAAGTTCCTTCAGTTGGAGAAATGCGTTTACGTTGATATAAAAATTCAGTTTCTCCACCTTCTGGTATATCATTTAGATATAATATATAAGCAGCAATTCTTCTTGAGAATTGTACATTACCATGTTCGCAGTGCCAAACATGATATCCACCCGATGGTACTGTTTTTTGTACTTTGTATGTATAAATTGTATGATTTTCAAAATGGTTTAGCGTATCAAATTCTTTTGTATAACTAGAGTAACAATTGTCCCAAAAAATCTCATTAAATTCTCCTATGTAACCACCTAAGTGCTCGTTAGAAAAACTTATATCCCAATAATTGGAAGGATTCAATGTGCAAGATTCGTCTTTTTTAATAAGAGAAGTGGACTCAGTTCTACTCCAAGTTTTATTATTAGCAAAACACCATTCGAAATAGTCGATAACACCTTTACAGAATTGTCTAGAAAATACTTTTTCATATACTCGTATGAAATCTTCAGGGGCATCATAATTCATAATATCATCTCCAATCTGGACCAGTAAACCATGCTACCAAAGTTCTTCTAGTTCCTTTAGTGACAGGAGTTACTCTATGCATAACAAAAGACGGAAAAATAGACATATATCCTTTTTTCCTTGGTGCAGCTCGTTCAGATCCTCCAGGAGATAATTCTAAATTACCACCTTCATATTCATCGGGATCGGATAGCTGTAAAACTGCAGAAACTTTTCTTTGTACGTTACAATAGCCATTATACAAATCATTTGAACAAAATATATCCCAATGCCAAGTGAAGTGGCTTCCTTCTTCATCATATAACGTATATTGTAATGTCGTTAATCTGTAAATGTCAAATCCAAAAAACTTCGAATTTATTTTTGTAACAGCAAATTCTATTCTAGCAAATATCCAATCATTTTCTTCATTTCTTCGTATCCAAGATACTTTGGATTTTCTTGAAGTTTCTACTGGAACATAACCATCACCAACTAAACCCACTTCTGGGCAAAAATCATCACAATATCTGATGATGGTATTTAATTCTTCTTTGGTAAATAAGTCTTCCCAATAACAGTTTGGCGATTCAATTTTTACAGTGGTTAAAAACACAATTTCACCTTCATTTTTTTCAAATAATTAAAACATTATATATTCACATTTTATTACTCAGGATTTGGTACGCTTGGCGGTAATTGTAACATAGAAGGAATAGAAACTGTATTAGCATCAATAACTACAGTATTTGAATATGCTACCAATTCATTAATATTAGTCTGTAACATGTGTTGCTTTTTCCATTGTTGTAATGGAGCTGTGCATCTAACAGTATTTTCTATATGAACGCTAAAAGGTACATCGTCCTGTGTTTGATAGATTAAACAATTATTAGCATCTCTGATATCATAATATGATAATGGTAACATATAAGTATTTAATGTTACTGGTGTTAAATTCATGTTTTCTGGCATGAAAGAAATCGCTACTGTGCCTTGTTCTATATTAACTGAGCTAACTTTTGCTGTGTAATTATAATTTTCTGTTGTCATTTATTGTCTACTCCAAGAAATTTGTATTGAACCTGTTGTTGGTGCGGTTGAATATGCATATGGCGTTCTAGCTTGTATAATTTGTCCATTGTAGGTAGTTGTTTGTGCTGTGCCACCAGATCCACCAGAGGTAGCTCCTGATCCTGGATTTCCCGCTGAACCTGCTGCTCCTGAATTACCCGGATTTCCTGGTGTTGCTCCTGTTCCTGCGTTACCTGCGCTTCCTGCTGCTCCTGAATTACCCGGATTTCCTGCTGTTGCACCATATCCATAAGAACCTGGATTTCCAGCAGTTCCTGCATTACCTGGACTGCCTAAAGTTGCGCTTCCTCCTCCACCAGCACCACCTGCTCCGCTTGTTGCATTTGCAACAGCTCCGAGTGAATATCTAGCGTTTGCATAACATCCTCTATATCCTCCAGTACCGCCTCCATTATTACCTGATGTACAATAACTGCTGGCGCAAGGAGTACAAGTGTTTGCTGGATATGATACTGTAAAATTAGGATAGTTAGTAGCTCCCGTTGCAAGAGCGCCACCGCCACCAATACCTCCCAACCCTGCTATACTATATCCTCCAGGATTTCCAGTACCAGCAGAACCTTGGTTTCCTGGTGTACCCGGATTTCCAGCATATCCACCATTACCAGCAATACCATTATTCCCCGGATTTCCAGCATTACCTGAATTACCTGCAGATCCTGCAGTTCCTGCTACTCCATTATTCCCCGGATTTCCAGCATTACCCGGATTTCCAGCAGCACCTGCATTACCAGCATTACCAGCAGGTGCTATGAAGTTAAAGAAATTAGATGATGTTCCTGCAGATCCTGCAGTTCCTGCTACGCCACTATTACCCGGATTTCCTGGTGTTGCTCCTGTTCCTGCGTTACCTGCACTTCCTGCAACGCCGTTGCCTCCAGATCCACCAGAAGTTGCTCCATATCCATTACCACCCGCATTACCATTATATCCAGCAGTACCGGGACCACCGTAACTCCAATTACCACAACCGCCCAAAGAGCCACCAGATCCATAACAGCCTCTTGATCCATAGTTACCTGCTGCGTGACTACTTCCAGCACCGCCATTTCCACCAGCACCACCATATCCTCCGCTAGCATTTCCAGAAGGAGATCCAGGCGAACCACTACCACCAGCCCCTCCTGGGGTTGCGTTTGAGTAAGTTGTAATTAAGTTACCATTATTATTATAAACGTTTACTGCTGCTTTGGCACCTCCACCGCCACCGCCGCCACCGCCGCCACCGCCGCCACCGGCACCTGATGGATTGCCTGGGTTACCAGCACCTGCATTACCAGCAGAACCATTACCTCCATAATTACCTGGATTTCCAGCATTACCAGCACCACCTGCACTTCCTGCTGCTCCATTATTACCCGGATTTCCTGGGTTGCCGGCATTTCCAGCAGCACCTGCGTTTCCTGCAATGCCGTTGTTGCCTGGATTGCCTGGATTGCCAGGAGATCCAACCATATTGATATTTACTTTTCTAACTCCGAAAGGAAGAGTTAAATTTCCGGATTGACCAGCAGGTATCGTTATAGAACCAGCTGGCGTCAATCTCCTAAGTATGAACCCTGGCATATTTTTATTGTGATAATGCTTCTATGATTAGTTTAGGATCTGTTACAATAACTCGTTTTTCTGTTATACTATCATAATACATCAGAATAAATCCTTTGAAATCTCTGTCTATAAAGATAGAATTATCAGCCAAACAACCGCTATTTGATGTAATGAATGCATCAACAAAACTAGCCCAATTATTTTCTGTTATGTAACATCTATAATTTACTACATTTTGAGGATTTCTTAAATCCACATTTCTTATATTAAATATGGTCAAAGGATCATAATTATCTTGATAAAATACGTAAATCTCTGTTTTCATTGTTCTAAAGTACCTTCTACTATTTTTATATTATTTATTTAATTATGCTGTGTTAGCCATAGCAAAGCCACCATAATAGTTCGACCCACCGTCAACAGTTAAAAACGATAAAATATCAGTAGCATTAGCATTAGTTGTTAAAACAGGAGTAGCGCCATCGGTCCATCTAGAATTTGTAAACGTTCCATAAGTCCTACCTCCTGTAGTATCTTGTTTCAAAATCACAGTAATGTAACACGCAACGCCAGCAGCTGGAGGATTACTAAAATTAAACGTAATTCCACTTCCAGCAAGAGTTACAGTGAAAATATTACCTTGCGAAAGATCCAGATAAGTTGTACCAGATACGCTTCCAATAGTTACAACACCTTCTCTATATCCCTTTGTCGAAACAGTTTGGCCAGATACAGCTAAAGAATTTAATGGACCTATTGAGGTTAAATTAGAAGATACAACATTTGTAGCTAAAGCTGTTCCAGTTAACCCGCTTGCAGGAGCATAATTTGCCACATTTGCAGTTAAATTATTTGCTGTTCCAGTTAATCCAGAACCAGATCCAGAGAAAGCTGTTGCGGTTAAGGTTCCTGTACTAGGTGTAAATGATAACTTTGTACTGGACGTATTGGTAGTTGATAAACTACCAGAATTTGTTAATGATAATAAAGGATAATATGTTGCAGCAGAAGATGTATCGTTAGTGATACTGACCCCAGCAACAGAACCCGAAGACGCACTGGTTATTCTACCATAAGAGTCTACTGTTATTGTAGAAATACTATATGTGCCAGGTGAGACTCCTGAAACTTGTGGGTTAATTGTTAACGTAGTTCCAGAAGAACTTACATTTGTAATAGCCGTATTTGACGATGTTAGTGTTAATGTACCGCCGCCAGAAACAGAACCAGTACCAGAAGTACCAGCCAAATTTATCGTTGTAGATACGGAGTTATTAGATACTGCAGTCACTCTACCATAGGCGTCTACTGTTATTGTAGGAATAGTAGTCGTATTGCCATATGTTCCAGCAGCAACACCAGAATTTGGGAATCTGCCTACATTAATAGTACCTGTAGTTAAATTAGTAGCATTACTTGAATATGATTGAGCAGAAGATAATGTTAACGCGTCATTTGCTTGTAACCAATTGTTGGCAGCATTTGTATAAGTTTTTGCAGACGATAATGTTAACGTGTCATTTGCTTGTAACCAATTGTTGGCAGCATTTGTATACGATTGCGCAGAAGTTAATGTCAGCGTATCATTTGCTTGTAACCAATTGTTGGCAGCATTTGTATACGATTGCGCAGACGATAATGTTAACGCGTCATTGGCTTGTAAAAATGTATTTGCTGAAGATAAAGCCAAAGAAGATGCTATATTTGAACCGCTATTTAACGTACCAGTGCTATTGATATATTGGTCAGTTAATATTCTATAATATGGTTCAGTTGCACTATTAGCAGTTAAATCCCATATTCTTGATCCTTCATTCCATCTAATGTAAGAATTACTAGTGCCGTTTTGGCTTCTATAAACGCCAAAATAAGCATAAGATGGGTTTGGTGTATTAGCACTTAATGTGAACTGATTAACATTATATACAGTAGAACCTTGTACAGTAAAATTACCTTTAATACTAAGTCCACCAGTACCAACTGATACTGAATTTGCATATATAGTTGCTCCACCAGCACCACTATCACCAAGTATTTGACCTCCAGCTGGAAGATTTATTTGAGGAACGTATAAAATTCCGCCAATTCCAAAATTAGTATTTGAATTTGCTTGTCCATAAAAATTAGTAACCCCATTTATATTTAATGTGGTTATTACATTTGCAGAACTTATATTAGCAGAAATTAAATTAGCAGTGTTTGCAAATACGCTGTTTGTTGTAATTACATTGAGGTTTGCAACAATACCATTGATATTATTTGAATTTGTTGTGGTAACAGTAATAGTATTACCAAAATGAGAATTAGCTGTTAATACGTTAATATTAGCATTACTAGAATTCGTTATATTTGATACAGTTACATTAGCATATGTAGTATTTGCAATTGTATTAGAGAAATATGAATTACCAATTACATTGATTGTATTGCTAACGTTTACAATTGACGAATTGGTAGTATTTGCGCTTACCAAGTTAACATAAGCATTAGTAGCATTTAATACTACAGACGAACTTACATTAGCATATTTGGTATTTGCAATTATAGTAGAAACGTATGAATTACCAATTACATTGATTGTATTGTTAACGTTTACAATTGACGAATTGGTAGTATTTGCATTTACTAAATTAACGTAAGCATTTGTTGAATTCAATACAACAGAAGACGTTACATTAGAGAAATACGTATTAGCTAATACGCTGCTTGTATTAACAAATCCTGATACTCCTACATTATTAGCAGTTACTACATTAGATATTGTATTAGTGGTTAATAATGAACTGGCGTTAACCGTTCCTACCACACCTATGCTATTAGCAGTGATTATATTGCCGTTAATTAGTGTATTAGAAGTAATGCTATTTGTAAGAAGCAGGTTAGAAGTTATTAAATTTATTACTTGAAAACTTCCACTTACCAAGCCATTATTTGTAACAGTAATGTTGTTACTTACGTTTAAGTTGTTTAAAACATTTAACGTATTTGATATATTAGTTGTCCCGGTGACATATAAAGTATTTGATATACTTGTATTGCCAGAAACAGTTAACTTATTATTAATACTTGTTGCACCACCAATTGTGACTGTATTATTAAAAGTTCCTATACCGTTTACTGTTATACTTCCATTAAATATGGAATTATTCGAAACGCTTAATCCTGTCCCAGTACTGTTTAGGTACAAAATACCGCCAATATTAGCTTGGCCAGCATTAGTCAAGCCTAATGTAGGATTGGAAAACAGTATTTGTCCGCCAACTTGTAAATTATTCTGTATATACGCGGAAGACCCTATACCAACTACTTGTAACTGCCCACCAAATATGGAGTTATTTGCTATTTGTAATCCTAAAGTAGGATCATTTAAAAATAACGTTCCAGTAGATTTCGTGTAGTTATTTGTAGCAAGAGTATTGTTTTCTTGTATCAGCGCATTGATGGCGAGCATTTCATCGCCAAAGGTATTATTATAACTGAGTAAGTTGACGGTATTTGCCATTTCTATTACTTCTATGTGTTCGTATTTTATTATTTATCTAATGCAGATATTATTTTTGACAACATATCTTTAATTTCACTCATCTCAACTTTTAGTGTTTCGACGTCAGTATTCATTTTTTTAGTATTAATATATTCTAGATATGCAGCATAATTGGTATTTAATATAGCTTTACTATCCATATCTTTCACTAAATCAGGTTCATCTGTTATTCTATAAAGGTTCATATTTACGCCGTTGCTATTGCTCTAAAGTTTTTAATTTGAGGTGCTAATGCTGGATTACTAGAATAGAAACATATTTTAATAGCGAACCTATTAAAGTTGTTATATTCTATTCCAGTAGAAACGTCATTATATGTGATATTTAAAGCTTGATACGTATCTTGGACCCAATCGTTTGGTCCAGTGTTATTTAATCCGCTACCAGGAGTTAAAATTGGACTCATTAAAACATAAGGATTATTATCAAAGTTATTATTATCATTAGTATTCATAACTTTATAATAAACTTCAATTGAAGTTCCTGGCTGTCTATTAACATCAACGTATACAGTTAAACCAGTAGAATTAAAATTGTTTGATAGTGTGACTCTCTTTGTTATATATTTAGAAAGAGAACCGCCGTTATTATTCAATCCTGGTAATGATTCTGCTACTGTATTAGCTGAATTATAAGCACCAACCCAATTATTGATTAGAATTTTACTCATTCTTTGTAAATCAATAACAGGACTCGTGAAAGTATCTGAATTTGACAGTGAACATTGCAACGTTATATCGCCTGCATTTTGTTGTATCTGCCTTGTTGCCATCTGGGTATTTTTATTAATCAATACAGGATAAATTCCAGATTTTATTCTAGTTGATGCTGATGTAGTGGACGTTGAATAACTTATAGAATCAAGTTGATTAAACGTGATATCATGCGAGGTCAATTCAAATAAATCATAATTCATTGGATATGGATTCTGATTAGAATTCATTTGAAAATTAGCTGATCCTCCAGCAAAATTACAGATATTCATCGCAAAACATAAAGATTCACTAACTGTTTGTGATAGCGTACCAGTACCTGTAGCAGGAACCCAAGTAGAAGCATTTTGTGATTTAAATAAAACTCCTGCATAAGATGGAGTTGATACGGTATTAGTTGTACCGTATTGTACTTTACCCATACTTGAACCATAAACTGTATAATTACTTGAATTACTAACTACAATAAACGAATATTGTCCAGCAGGTAAATATACAGGATAATCGAAATAAAAAGTTGTTTGTGGACCAATTGATGTTGTTTGTTGAGAAACATCAGGAATATTAACGTCATTTGGTTGTTTTACTACCACAGATCCAGTTATGGGTTTGCTACTATCAGGATATCCATTTGTAACGCCAATAATTTGGATAGATACAGGAACGCTGGTATCTTTTGTAGCAAAAAATAATCCTATAGATGATAAAAATACTCCATTTGGATATCTTTTGTCGTCAACAAAAAAGTTTTGAGCTAGTGGGTCAAATGTTGTTGTACTAGATCCAGAAGAAAAGCCAGAAGGTTTGCCATAATAATTTAAAGAAGATGCTGAAGCGTTTAAATTATCATGCGCATTTTTTAATATTTTATTTTGCCAAGTGGAATCATTATAATTTCCACTTGGCGGTGGTAATGCTGATATTTGTGCATTAATAGCAGAATCAACCGAAGATACTAATTCTGCACTTATTGTTCCTGCATTATAATAATTCGTATATGTTTGGGTAAGATTAATAGCAGCTTGCGCATTAGTCAATGGAACAGAAAGATTTTGACCTGCGCCAACAAATGGTCCCCATTTTCCAGTAGAACTATTATATTTCAAAGGGCCAGCGTTATAATAAACTGAAGTATGGAATACTTTGGCCATTGAGTAATCGAAAACGCTCATATTTTTTTCCTAATTATTCCGTAATTTATTAAAGTGTCTTTGTCGATTTGGCAATAGTAGTAATATGACCACCATTAGCATATGTACCAGCAACTGTCTTTGTTGTTTGCACTACTTCTCCAGCAGGATTATAACTATAACTGGTACATTTCCAGATATAATAATTTGCTCCATCGGCTCTTATTTTTCCTGTCAATACGTCTGACCCCTTTGGTAAAGGAGGAGGTGTAGGAATTTGTGGTGGTGGTGGTGGCGGTGTTGGACCAGGAACAGATATAACCACAGGAGCAATACATGTAACTGGTTGTGGATAATATGGTACAACTGGAGGATTGTATGGTGGAATATAAGGCGCTGGAGGGGGCACTATTATAGAAGCCTCAGGTGGCCTTACCGAAACTGTTGTAGTTTGCACACTATCCAAAGTTCCTTGCGCATAGAATTGTGCAGACGCATAACTTTTAGCAAGAACCGGATTAATAGGATTATCTGTTAATGTTATAGTAACTGTTCCAGTAGGAATTTGTATATTCGCATCATTAGGCATAATTAATATACCTTGTAAAGTACCATTTACGTCAGTTACTAATGGCGCACCAGACACAGCATAAGTGTTAGCCACTAATATTGCTGAACTTGTATTAGACCCGTTAAGGGTCAACATTGGAGGAGATGCATATCCAGATCCAGAACTAATAATATTCACATTAGCTACAGAGCCATTAACCACGTTTGCAGTTACAATAGCAGGAGTTGCGCAATTACCAGTAACTGTTACTGAAACGTTATTACCACTAGTATATCCAGAACCACTACCAATAACGTCAATATAATATACTCCGCCATTAAACGTTATAGGATTAACGTATTGATCTACTGCTATGTTATTGATATAAGGACGTACTTGCGTATATGGAGTCAATCCAGTTACAGTGAAATTAATAGGAATTGATCTGCAATAAGGTATTGCGGAAGTTGAAATAATATTTTGATTATTTGTTACTGTTATCAATCCACCATTAAGCGCTGTTTTTAACCCTTGCGCTTGTAGTGCAGAAGTGATAGCAGCAGTATCTCTGCTAATTTGTGTAGAATTAGTCGCGTTTATAATAGTATCTGTTGGTTGACCTGTCCAATTTAATTGCCAAGTATTCCACTGAGTACCTAATCCAGTATTAGCAACTGCAGCAAGCCAAGCAGCTTGATCGTTATTAACAATATTAATTTGTGGTAATGTTTGCGAACTATGCCAAACATCAGTGGATGGGCTTATTTTTAAAGAACCAACGAAATTTAGTACATTAAACGGATTAACGTTAATAATTTCAGACGCAACGTTTTGATAAACCATTGGGAATTCATCATAAGAGAACGTAACAACGCCATTATTTAATGTTAATAATCCATTTTGCTTAGATTGTAATAATGGATTCGTGTTTATTGACGGGATGAATCCGTTTCGTATATTAATGAAATTACCTTGGGTTAAATCCAATGTAAATGGTACTGTATTAGAACTAAAATATGGTCTGCATAGCTGAGAAATTGGATCAATAGAAGCCAAATAATCAGGATTAGTAGTATCAGCAACATCAGGACTAGCGAAACCATCCACAAGGAATCCATTAGTGAACAATAAATTTTGTCCAGTTGAATCTGTCACATTCAAATTAGTGGTTTGAGATTCTAGTAAAGAAAGTGATGTGTAATTTTCTAAATTAGTAACTCTTTGATCTAACAAACCAATATCTGCCATTGTATATCTACGTAAATTAACAGCATTGATTGATATATCGGTGGTATTGAACGTAAATGCAGGATATGTCAATGTGAATAATGTTAACGTATTATTCACATCGGCTGGAGGAATTGGATTGATGTATGAACTTATTCCTCTAATGGTTTTAAACTGTCCATTTGGGTACAATACAATCTTATCTACTCTACTCAGATAATAACTATAATCTATAAAGGAATTATTAAATGGAGCAGGTAATTGGAAAGTAGCATAGGTATTAGCACCATCTAATCTTCTTGGTCTAAAATCAATTGAATCAGATAATCTATAGGTTGTTCCTGTTGAAGGAGAAGTATAGGTTGGAATCTTCGTATAATCAACAGGATAAGAATTAACGCTTAAATATCCAGATCCACCTGAATGTGTGAAATAATCAAAAGTAACTAATAAATTACCCAAAGAACCATATGGATTTGTTATAGTTCCATGATCATACCTATCATCTCTTTGTCCATTATCTAAAATAAATTGCGATATAGAATTATATGCAGATACCCAATTACTTGTAGATGTATTTGGTGTATTATTACTATTAAGATTTGTAAGAGAAATGTATGCATTACCATCGTCATATAAAACTGCATTATTTGCAGAATATGACGTAGAACTATTCCATCTACCAATAAATGGATATGTATTACCTAATACATAAACACCGTTAAAATTATAAATGTCTGAATATCCTAAATCAAGCGCAGTATTTGAAGTATTTGCTGAAACCACTGCATATTGATTTGTATGTAATACTTTATTTTTCACAGGATCTGCAACAGAACTAATTGTTGCTAAAATAGTAGCAGTTCCATTAAAACCTCCACCAATATTAAATGTGGCTTGAGGTATAGTACTGGAATTGTTAATTGTTATACTAACGTTAGCCTGTGTTCCATCTAATGGTATAAATTTACCAGCAGGATATGCACCGCTTGCACTAGTAGTTACTAACATGTAATTTAATTGAGCTAGGGTATTAGAAACTAAACCACCAGACCCAGAAGCACCTACGAAAGTTTCATTACCATTATTAGTATTAATAGTGTACGCGCCATTATTGAATACGCCAGTATAATAATAGCGTGTTGTTACATAATCTACGTTTGTGACGTTGGCCACGTTATTCTGAGGGAATGGGAATAATAACGTATTATATGACGAATCACTAATTTTCGAATCAACTGTATTAGCGGAAAAAGATACTGCGCTGTAATTGTTTGATGTGCCTGGTATAATTAAAGAACTTACATTAAGAGTAGCATTACTTTGTAATTTTACTTGGCTCAAAAATACTTTATACTGTGTATTTGTATTTGAACTAGAATCATATGAGAAATTAATTATATTAGCTGTTCCAATTTTAGACGAAGTATTAGCTAACCCAAAAGGCAAGTTGTGAATTTCAACTGCAGTTTCTGCTTGGAAATTAGGTATTGATCCATTTATATTTTTTGCTCTTATGTAATTACCATAATATGAAGTTATATCTTGGTAAGTAAGACTTTCCGTGTCTCTTGCTGGATACAATGATATTGGAGTTGGTGCTAATGTTTTCACATCATAACCATTAATATACGCTTCTCCTGCAGAAATCTCGGTTTTAACTTCACTAACTGATGAAGGTATGACAGTCGAAGGAGTTGATAGATTAAACTTAGTTATAATGAAATCACCAGATTGATCTTTTACTGATTTTGCTATTGCATCTCCAATAGAAGAAAAACTTGGAATGTTTCTGATATTTGTTATGACCCCATTATCTATTCTAATAAGTTCAATAAATTTATTAGTAGTAAGGTTTGCAATACTCTGTGAGTTTATATAAGGCTTAGATACCAAATCAAAATAAATCTTATATCTATCTGCCCCTGGTGCTTGATAATTAGATGCACTAATAGCTGGATCTAATAAAGTAGTATCACTATATGAATCTACTATAATTTCATTTACTTCAAACCCAACCACACAAGAAGGATAAATTGATAATGGTTGTGGTATTATCGATCCCAACGTAAATGTGACAAATTGTCCGTTTGTAAACCAAACGCCAGTATCAACGTTTACTTCCATTGATTGTGTAGATGCCACTGATGTTACACTAACACTGACGCTATTGAAATCAAACGGTAATGCTTGATTAACTAACAAATGTTGATTATCGACCACAGAGACTACGGTGGCATAAAATGCTGTATTTGAATATGTATATGATATGTTGTCGCCAACATTCATATTAATAGTAGACATATTAAGTGCATTACTCAAATATGTACCACTAGCAATTCTATTAAATGTTGATTCTGTATATGCATTAGTTGTAAATGCTGGAACATCTGATCCGCCATTAACAAATGATAATGCTGCTAATTTCGAATCAAAGAAATTAATATTTTCACCAGAGGTGAATTTCAAAATGTTATTAACTGGTTTGGTATTGATGTAATAATTAACATCATCTACGCTAGTTACTTGTGCAATAAACGAAGAATTACTACCTACAGCAAATGTACCTACTAACAAATCAATTATAGTATTAGAAGCTTGGGTAAGTTTACAAGTAACTATATTTTTATCTACAGTTATATTACCTCCAGTCACTACAGAACCATCAGAATAAACTCCTTGTGCAAGTTTTGTAATTTGATCTTGTAAAATAGTTTGTGACTGTGTTAATTCTCTCGCTTGAACAGCGTATCCAGGTTTAAACAGTATTCTATGATAATTTTTTGTTGAATCAAAATCATCATAATAAGGAGCAACATTTGTATTCAGAGCCATTTATATCTTCCTGTTTTTAATACGATAGAATTAATTTAAACTGTTCAATACCATCAACACTTCTTTGAACTCCGGTTCTATTTTCCACATAATAGATATATCCAGAATACGGTATAACATTTGGCGTACTGTACGTCAATAAAGTTCTAGTAGTGCCTGATACAGTACTGAATACTGGTGCATTGATAGTAGGCGTACCATTTATATTTATAAGATATAAAACATTAGTTTCATATTCAAAATGCAAAACAGTTGCACTAAATGTTGGATTATTAACATCCCCTTGATAAATCATTTCATCGAAAAGATATGATCCAAATCCGGGCGCAACAACAAGATCAGTAGTTAATGGATATATTTCTCCAGAAGCTGGGTTTGGATTTGATGTTGCATCACTAGGATTTACAAGTAATCCTATTTGATGGAATTGAATGTTATCATTTACGTTTCCTGGAATATTGCCATTTTCAGTTCCATTAAATTCGCAAACAAGCATATCATAAACCGCGCCTAATTCTGACGTTGGATCTGAACCGTGACCTCCTATTGGAGAAACTGGAGCTATTGCTACTGCACCAGATCCAACTGCAGATGATATTGTGACGTTTGCATATGTATAGTTTTGTCCAATATTTGTAACTACAATATCAGTAATAATTCCTGACGCTGTATTCACCACAGGAGTAGCAGTTGCTCCTGTACCATCACCTGTTATCGATATTGTTATTTGTGAATTAGCTGGATCATACCCAGAACCACCGTTAGTTACATTTATAACTTCTATATCACCACAACTAACTAATTCATTTTCTGCGCCAATAGCAAAAACACCAACAGGTAAAGGAATCCAGGAATTATCCATGAAAGTGGATTTTAATCCAAAATCTACAGAGAACATAAATTTCCATTTATATCCATCAGATCCTTGGAAAATGTTATTTGTACCATATGTACCAGGTTCAAAATATGGTTCTACAGTAGATGCATTTCCATTAGCGTTCCATAAACATTTAAAAACTTGGTCATATTTGTTAATTACATAAAAATTATACATTGGAATATTGTTCTGATCAACAGAAAACATATCAATATCATCTCGATAATAATCATAAGTTATTCCAGACGCCCAATTTACTTTTGGTATAACTGGTGTTATGTTATTTGAATTTATTTGTTTCATAACAAACATGTTTTTGTACATGTTTTTTATTGATCTTTGATCCTGCGTTGGTATTGGAGGATTAGTATCATCAGGCCAAGGACCAGCTTTACTAAGAAAACAATATATTGTTGCTAATTTAATATCAGGATTTAACGGATACGTTAATGTAGGATAATAATAAGTTAATTCTGATTGAATAACTTTAGCATAACTTGTTAATAGATTTTTATTAGCCATAGTTTTATTTAATGTATATTAGGTCACGTTTATGATAGCAAAGTTAATAACTAATGTATCTGCAGCATTCGATCCAGATGGAGTTCCGTCACAGTTATTAACACATACAGTAAAACTGCCAGGAGTAACACTATTAACTGTTAATCCATATCCTACTGATGCTCCGCTAGCAACATTCAATATTACAACATCCTTTGCGCTCGTAATGTATGTATTATAAACGGTAAAAGATACTACAGATCCTTTGTTTATATTTGCGCCGTTAGTAGTAATCTGTCCAGTACGACCATTAGCATAGACAGAATTTGCTTTATTAGCTAATTGCGTTACTGTTACGTTATTATAATTTGCATTATAGTGAATAGTATTAGCAACAAATAGAGCGGTATTTTGATAATAATTAACAGAATTAGCGGTGTAAGTTGCAACGTTGACCAATGAATTAGAACCAACTGGAGTGGTTGCTAATAATATCTGTGTTCCCTTTGACGTATCTGTATAATTTTCAAGAGCAATATAATCTATCTTAGCTCCACCAGAAAGAACGCCACCAAACCCAGTGTTACCGTAACCAGTTCCCCCAAATCTTACTAAGATATCTCCTGCTTGGGATGCGCTAGGACTTTGCGCAGTTCCTCGCATGGATCTTCCATTATAAAGAGCATAAACTCCATTACCTGCAGCATCGTTGATTAATTTAGAGTTTACTCCGTCTTTACCAGTAATTTGCAACATGGTTCCGTCAGCAAGAGGTGGTTGATATGCTCCATTAGTTGAACCAATTATACCAACACCAAAACTATTAGCAAGGAAAGACGTGTTGTTCATTGTAATAGAACCATTCAACCCAATACTTCCTGCTAATGTTACTGATTGGGTAGAATCGTTAATACTAATAGTATTACTTGCTACAACGATATTATTTAAAGCGTACAATACAGAACCATTATTTTTACCCCAACTTGGTTGTGGTAAAATATTAACTTGTAACTTACCAACTGTTCCGCTATTACTCAATACTTTTGCTAATTGTACGACAACATTAGCTCCTGTTGGCGCAGTATTCTGTGCTGCTCCTGGAATAGTTGATAAGAATAAAATATCACCATTATTATACGTAGAAGCGTTTAGGTTATTAACAATACCTTGCGTATAAACATAACCATAAGATCCGTTTGCAATGGAATTTTTAATAAATCCAGAAACAAAGGAATTAGCAGCGTTAGTTGCATCTGCTAAAACAACATATGGTATAGCTGTTGCGGTAACTGCGCCAGCAAGTCTTACCCATGAATTTGCTGCAATAGTTGCGCCAGAACCGTTATATACTTTTTCATATAATACTTTACCTACTAATGGTCTATCATTAGCAACGTCAGTATCTTCTACTAAAGAAACGTCATTAGCAGAAAACCAAACTTGTCCAAGAGTTTGAGCTGGAGGATTTGTTTGTGCTAACCATTGAATAATGTTAGCTTGTGAACTAATTGTTGTTATATTAGAGAAGAAAACATTACCTTGCGCTGTATTACAAGTTAATGTACCTAAAACAGTAATGTTTTGAGAAAATACAGCATTATTTGACGTTACGCTATTAAACGATACTGAAGTTCCTACATTATTAGCGTATAGATTTCCACCAACAACCAAATTATTTAACGTTATGGTACTCGTATTTGCAACGTAATTATTTTTTACGTATGTGTTGGAAGTATTTGCTTGGTTGTATGCTGCTTGTGCGGTACTTAATGCTATATTTGCAGTAGTATTAGCGGTATTAGCTGTATTCCAAGCATTATTAGCAACTACAAATGCTAAATTTGCAACGTTATAACCTGCGTTAGCAGTATTAAATGATGCGTTTGAATTATTATAGGCAGACTGCGCAATGCTTAATCCGACATTAGCATAAGCTATTGCGGTAGATAATACAAAAGCGTCATTAGCATTTACATAATTATTCGAAGCAGCTAATGACCCATCTGATAATACGAAACTACCATTTGTATATACGTTACCTGTTACGTTTACGTTACCGACAACTAATAATTTATATCCATTAGCACTTAATGATCCTATAGATGTATTACCATCCCAATTAACTGTAAAAGGTGTTGTATCGTTTGGAGCATCATTAATTACTAAAGCTTGTCCAGAACCATATTGATTTATAACTAATCCTGGTAAAGAACTATTAGCAGTTATAGTTGATGGTTCATTTATAATTACTGAATTTTGATTAAAGCTCGCTATAACATTAGAATTTGCTAATCCACCAGCAACAATAACTAATGAAGTGTTGGTTGAAGTAGTACCAATAACAAGATTACCAGAACCTACTGTTCCTGGTCCTTGTACTATTAAATATCCATCATAAGGATATTCTGCTGTTTGTCCGTAAGTAGCAGAATTCCATTTTGAATTATTAATTCCTAAATCAATATAAGAATTGGCATTAGTTCCTGTGTCTGCAGTAATAACAAAATCAGCCGAACCATTAGAGTTGAAGTTTTGTAGATTAATCTGCGTATATAACGGATCTGATCCTGAAAATTGTCCAACAGTATTTGAAAATACTAATGGATTTTGTCCAACAACTAAATCGTTATTTGAATACAATCCCTGCGCCAAAGTAGTTGCAGTAAATTTAGCAGTAGTTTGAGTCGCAATGTCAACTCCAACAAATACGGTATTAGCGGTATTTGCCTCTAATTGCGTTAGTATTGGTAATTGAGAAATTTTTATAGTTGACATTAATTACTCCAGTATTATTGTATTGCCATCTTCTGTTGTTATTGATAATCCACTTTCTGCGGTTAATTCCGGTACATATTCTAATCCAACAGCGCCAAATATTTTAACATATTGGCTATTTAAATTTTTATTTACAGATAATAATGAATTAGCTGTATTTGACGCCACGTTAGTGTTAGCGTATATTTTATTATTAATATAATCAATATTCTGTATGCGGTATACAGAATTTCCTATTTTTATGTTGTCGCCAGAACGTGCAATATCCATCATATGATACGCACTATTACTATAATTCTGATTATTTACAATATCATAAGAATTAGTAACTGATAATATATTTATTACGTTACTTCCAGTATTAGCGGAAACATAAGCAACGTTTGCAAAAGTCAACCAAACATTAGAACTTATCTTGATGTTACTGTTAGCGTTGTCTACTGCGATAACTTCAGCTTTAACATTAGCCCCGTTTTGATTAACAATTTCTATAGTACTGTTAACAACTCCAGTAACACCAGCAAATATGAAAGTTGATAGATTTGCACCAGCCAAATTATTAAACGAAACGATGTTATTAGATTTTATATTAAAATCTGCAGCCATCGTAACTCCTGATGCATTAAATCCAGTATACGATTGTAAAGTTTTACCTACATATAAAGCATCTGTAATATTCAAATTGAACGCATTGTTGGACTTTAATGCATATCTACCAATTAATTTGGTTCCTGTTGGGTGTAACAGGTTTAATAAAATATCTCTGTATTTTGCTATCTCTTTTTGTACAGTAATTTTGTATGTGAAGTTATTATAATCTTCGCTTTGCAGAACGCTATATGAGCTTGGTTGACTGGATGTATCAATATATTGACCTTGTGAGATAACCAATCCATCCAAGAATGACGCATTTGCTTTTGCCTTACCATCCCCGTAATTTTTTACGCCATTTGAATTAAATTCTGGACTGTATGGGTAAAATGTATTAGATGCATATGCAGTATTACTCAACTTTAAATGAATATTCTTCTTTGAAATATTTAAAAGCAAACCCGGATTTGGTTGAGAACTATAATCATATACCCTCAAAGAATATAATGATTTTGTGGGATCATTATCATTAACTAATTTCGTTATAGAATATACGTTTGCAGTATATGTTGCGGTATTAGAAGATGGTCCTTGATAAACAACGTCTCCGCTTTGTGGTAAATTGTAAAGGGAAGTATTAGATACTAATATATCTTGAACTTTCAAGGAAATTGATGGTGCTGATACATAATCTTCACCATAATTTGTTATTTGTATTGTACTAACAGAACCAATTCTATTAACTATTGTAGAGAATGTTGCACCTAATCCAATAATACCAGGAACAAAAAGTTGAGCATTAGCTGCTAAATTATTGGCTGAATTAACCACTAATGAAGGTAATAAAGTAGGTTTATATCCTAATCCACCAAGAGTACAACCATTTGAAGTTACATATTTTACTGCTGTAATAGATCCATTGGCATCGACAGAAGATACGATTGCATTTGCACCGAATCCTGGACCGCCAACGAATTTGATAATGTCATTAGCTTTATAGCCACTTCCACCGTTTGCAATTTGTATGGGCGCTAATATGCCTAATGTAGATATATCTGTATAAGCATTAGAAGAATCTGGATAATCATTTTGCACTTCACTAATCGCAGAAACTTGAGGAATTTGGCTTATGTTTCCTCCGCCATTAATTAATAGTACTGATGATATTGGATATGTTGTAAGATTAGTAAATGTTAATGCTTTTGCTAATGTTGTGTTTGCATTTGATACTGCTGTGTTAGTAAATCCGTAATTAGAATTTCCTATTTTTATACTTTTCTTAATACCTATGGTATCAAGCGGAATACTAACATTAGCTATAACGCTAGTATTTGGATTTAATGACGCAACAATTGCATTAGCACCAGGTGCATTTGTTATGTTTATTATAGTATTTGGAAAATTTGTATACCCATAACCACCAGTGACTACTGTTATATTTTGTATTGAACCTGTTGTTGTATTAGAGACCACAGCAGTGGCCCCAACAGGATACGATATATTTGGATTTAATCCTCCATATACAACAACGGGATCACCAGGTTGGTACAATAAACCTCTATTATCTGGATCTATATTAATTTGGCTTATCTGCCCTACAATACGAGCACTTAAATATTCCCCATTAATTAATACTGGTTGGTTATAATTGTCAACTATACTTACAATTTCTCCAGATTGGAATAGTCTTTCAATATTTGAAATGAATATTTCTGTTTTATTGCCTGCAAGTACTGCATTTTCTATAGTTGCAATAGACTTAGAAGTTTGTCCAAAAACTCTATAGTTTTTTGTTTGTAAGAAATTTACATCTGTTGTATCTAATTTTAGACTCTTAGCTACATACCAACTACCAGCAGATGCCTTTAACAAATAATCTTTGGTATATTCAACATAAAAATCAGAATTATATAATATTCTGAATAATAATTGATATGATGCAGGAGTACCTTTAGATTGGTATATTTCTTTAGCTAGTTTAATCGCTGTAGATTTACTAATTAAAATGTCTTCTGGGAAATATTGAAGAAATTCATTAGTATAGTAATTTAGAAACTCAGAAGTTGTTTGATCAATATCAATATATGATGGAAAATTTTCTACATAATCATAAATGTTATCTGTCTGTTCCATCCATTGATAATACGCTTGTATGAATGACACAAACGTTTCATAATCAGGATTATCCCTGATGAAAGCGGGTAGTTGATAAGGAACTAATAATGATTTTTTTATTGTATTATCCATCACAATTATTTACTGCTGGAGTTGACTATTACGGCATTAGGATCATAGGAATCTATAGTTATTATAGTATTAAAATTAGACGTTAATATTGTAGACTTAGGAGTTGCAGTTATTGTCAATTGCCCTAATGGATTATCTATTTGGGTAGGTCCAAACGAGGTTAAATAAACAATTCCATTATTATAATCAACAGTACCTACATTTGGATTTAATATTGTTTTGTTATTTTGGTTATTATAATAATAACTCCTTAAAGTACCATTACTACCCGTCAACACCGCAATCGCAGAAGCACCAGTACCTGTAGTATCATATACCGATGGCGTTATGGTAACTACCGCATATGAATAATTATTACCTGAATTTGTTAAGGATATAGACGAAATTGATTGTGTAATTGGATTTAATGTTGCAGTTGCTGTAGCTCCATAACCATCTCCAGATATAGTTATTGTAGGAACATATTCATAGCTATATCCAGGATTTAATATTGATATCTTTTGTACACCGCTTGTTGCAGATGGAACTTCTTCGATATAAACATTAGGTATAGATTGCCCAGTAATAGCGTCTACAAACGTCATAGAAGGAGAACTAGATATTCCACTAGTGAATAATCCTCTTTGTAATTCAGTATTGTAATGTAAAATATAATCCGTGGAATTATTTAAGTCTGGAGCAAATTTCTTTTGTAGCGTTATTCCAATTTCGCTAGTTATTATAGATGGATCTGTTTGTTTAACTTGAATCCCAACGTCAGTAACCGAGAATGTAGAATTAAAAGTATTCAATGAATTTGCTGAATAATTTCTTATAGCGTTTTCAATAATAACGTTCATATCACTGACAGTGTTGTTAGTCAGTTTTGCGTTAAACAATACATCAGCTGTTATAACAATATAAGTATAATCTGGGTCAACAATTGTTGGTTGGACAGTAACTAACGATATTGGATTTAACACATCGTTAATCAATTGGCGTTTTTGTACGTCTGTTAGCGTATAAGCCCCTGTTGGTTTTATGCAAACGAATACTTGTCCATAAATAGGAGGAACATTTTCTTCACCACCCCAAACGTTTACAGCGTCGAAAGTTATTCCTGTCGTATTTTGTTGCAATAGCGCAATATAATCATCTTTAGTGACAGCCCTTTTTTGTGCTGAATATGCCTTTGGCGCCTGAAATTTTATGGAATCTATAGATTCTTTATCGCTTCCGTTTGAAGCAGCATTAGTTACTGTTGTTGATAAAAAGTTATAATTCGTTGATGGTACATTTACCAAAGTAAATTTTTGTATGCCATTGGCTATAGAACCTGACGTTGAAATATATGTAACTGAAACTACGTTACCATCAACTAATGCGCTTCCTAATACACCATCACCAAAGTAGACATCATAAGTACCATCAGAAGCTTCCTGTATAAAATATACTTGGCTCGTTCCGTCTAAACTTATATAATCAGATGCCTTATTATAAAGTACAGTACTTGTTGATGTAGAAGATTCTTGTACAAACACAACTAAAGAATTTGTATCTACATTGGTATCAGGAATATTAAATATGGCATTAGGATTATTGACAACTGAATAATTATAATTGTATGTTACAGGTTCACCTTCATAAATATCAATTCCTGTTATCGTTGCATTTCCATTAATATCAACAGGAGAAGAATATGCTTGTTGGGTTATAAATGTGTATGTTTTTGAATCATTCAAACCACTTATGAATCTTGAATACTTTGGAATACTTAAAGAGTTTGATTGAAGTCCTGTGACAGAAACAGTAACTGTAGCTTTTGCGCTTGTTGAAGATTTTGGGACATATCCCATTTCTTTTGCTTTTGATATAACAGCACTACGTTTTGATGCAGTATCTAAAAACAATTCACTACTAATAAGATTCAAATAATTAGCGTTATAATAAGTGTTATAAGCCAGAATGTCTAATAAAACAGATAATGCACTACCAGTATAATTCGCATCAGTTAATACGTTTTGATTTTGTAAAAACGTTATAAGATTACTTTTTATCTGTTCAAAATCAGTTCCAGCTAATTGGAAATTACTATTTGATCCAGCCATTTTATCTAATCCTTTCTAGTAGTACATCTACGACAATTGGTGTCGGTGTGTTTTCTATGTAATATTGTATTGTTGCCATCAATGCGTTTTGCTCTTGCATAACAGACACTGATACTGTTACGTTTATAGCCCTTGGTTCAAATGCAGTTATAACATCGTATATTTCTTTTTGTACGTGGTTAGCTGTTAACGGAGTCATCAATTCGAATAACATACCATTAATACTTGAACCAACATTGGGCTGCATTAACCTTTCGTAATAATTAGTTAATACTAAATTTCTTATGGACCTACTTATGGCCTGATCGTCTGTTGATAATACCAAATCCTTAGTGACCGGATGTATATTAAAACGTAAATCTAAGTCTGAAAAATATTTATATGCCATATATTATTTATTACAATAGTGGACCATTAAAAGACGTTAAACCGTTAGCAACATCACCTTCTTTATATGCATCCTTAACAAGTTCAAGAACTGTTTTAAATTCATTTTCTTGATCCAGAGCATGTCTAACACAAGACACCAAATAAGTTCCTGTTAAAAACCTGTCGTTGTATTTGTTTCCATTGTCATCTGTTGTAGTTTGTGGGATATACACATCAACCAGTTTACCAACAGTAATATATGGATCACCAGGAATAGCCATTTTTATTCTATTCACACCTATTAAAGATAATTGTGCTAACCTATAAGGAACAGTATTTTCAACATAATTTGGTTGTATATTAGGCAAATTCGTTTTTACAAACTCATTATTTGCTTGCATAGTTGTTGAAGGATAAACTTTTATAGTCCCTTCTGGATATAGATTTGGTGTTTTTCCGAATCTATCCGTAGCATCGCTCACCACAGGCAAAGTATTCAAATCTTTATACAAATCTACCTTGGTTTTCAAGAAATTATTAAAATAATTGTTATAATCAAAATCATTATTTTTGTACAATCTAGTAACATAATCCAGAGATATTGTTCTATTACAAAACATTCCTCTTTGTTGTGATTCCAATGAATCATAACTATTCAAAATTTCATATGAGATTATTTGAGAATACGGATCAAATGATGGCGTTCCTGGAGGCGTATCTGTATTTTTTATACCATACCAATAACCTATGAAATTTTTTCTATTCGCTAATGGATGCATATATGTTGATGAATATGCACTGTTTATGTTGGATGTATTAAATATAGACAGTAATGATCTAAAATTATATCCGTCTTTATTTTTCCAGAACAAATATGATGCGCCGCCTTCTGGTCCTGAATGATTTCCAAATTTAGTATCGCCAACAATTGCCATTGTGCATAACCAATTTATTGCTTCCAATGGTTTCATGTTTGGTATTGTTATATTAACATTTCCGAAAGTTTCTTCTATATTAGAAGAAGGAAAATCAGAGGAACTTATCTTTAAAAAATTGAACGCTATATCTTTGACAATATCAGAAACTTTCATATTTGTATATGTTTTACAAACTCTTGTTTTTTCTGATATAGCCAATTCTTCAGAACAAAAATTCACTAGATAGTTTTCATTATTGTCATTTGTTAAATGTCTTTTTGATATATTATAAATTCTGAATGTACCAGAAAATACATTATCTTGTAATCCTGGCTTACTAATTTCCAAATCTAATCTTTCTTCGCCGCACCAAGACAATATATTAGGAAACGCAGATGAATCACTAATTAACAATGATCCATGTACACAATTTGTGAAAATATCTTCAAAATAAGCAAATTCCACAACAGCATTTTTAAATTCCAACGAAGCTGTTGCTGATGTTATCAGACATTTATTGACTGATAATCCAGTTACAGTTTGCGAAGTGTAATCGTTTTGGCTAGATATTGTCATTTATTAAGTAAAGATTTTAATTCAGTTTTAGCTTGGGTTACATATTCTTTTTTCAGTATTTTTATAGCTCTTTTTGCTTCGTTATTTTGAAATTCAATGTCATATATCATTAATTGTGGATATCTAGGCATTAATGAATATTGTACTGTTTCATTAGTTACTGGATCTTGTGTGGTAACATTGAATGAAACTAATTGGCTATATGTATTCTGGTCTACTGGAAAATATTCTGTTATTGTTTGTGTTGTATATTGATATGTTACTTGTTTTTGATACCCGTAAACAGGATCAACTGTTCGTAACGCATAATCAATTCCACTGATTGGATCAGGTAATTGTGTATTTGGGTCTATATAATTTTGCCCTTCTGTATAATATTTATCATTTAAATATGCTTCAAATTGAGCAGAAGGTAACGGTAAATCAAAATCAGGATTAAGTATACTATTTGAATATATTATTAACCAACCAAGTCCTGGATCGCCATAATATTTATTGGCTATGTCTTCGGGTCTATCATGATCTTGATAGTTGTAAGCGTAATACAGCCTGTCATTATTCAACCACGTATCTTTTATTTTAGTTCTGATAGTAATATCTGTTAGAAGTTTACCATCAGAATTCAATATAACAGGAAAGAGAGAAAAATAAGCCATTAGTAACCCTGCAAAATTTTGTTTTTATCCAGAATTTCTGTTTCTTGGAATCGTAAAGACAATCTTGTTTGAATAGGCATACCATCAACATATGTAGCCCAACCATAAGGCGCATAGTCAACATCATATCCAGTCAACACGCAAGTAGTTGCTTGTTGGATATTTGTGTTTATTCCACCATTATGCATAAATTGAATATCAAACGTGGCTGGAGCACCATAAAATAATCCAGCTGCACTTATCAATTCTGGATGTGAATGGAATCTAAATGCCTGTATTATGTTCTTGACCGCAGTAGATTCGTCTTGATTTCTTGGGGAAAAATAAAAATCGTATTGAAATGACCTAAAATCAATACCTCTGAAAAGAACTAATAATTGAGGATTAAAAGCCCAACCTACTGCGCCAGCAATTTTATCTACCGCAGTACCAGCTGTAGCAATTCCTTCAGGTAATCCGTTAAGCTTATCCATCATAGCAGAAACAGATTTTAAAGCATTAAATTTCAATCCTCCAGCTATTTTATCAATACCTGATTTTATAGCTCCACCGCCTTCCAATAAAGAAGCACCCAATTCATATAAAGAAGCATTTTCCCATTTTATATTTTGCCCATAACTCATGGAATCAGGAATATACAATGAAATTGCTTGGGTTATTCTTTGGTTAACTGTAGAACCTATACCCATACCAGAACCGGGGGTTCCATTACCAAATATAACATTTCCACCGTTACCTGATGTAACGTTTTTAGCAACGCTATATTGAGTACTGCCTTGTTGACCATAACTAAATGTTGATGGTGACTGATAATAGCTACTATACTTATTGACATTAATGTAAAAATTCACATAGTGTCCAATTGATCCTTGTAAATCACTAGGATATTGTAATGCTGTAAAATTATACCCAGACGAATTTAATGCCTGTAATGGATCTGTTGGAGAATCTTTTACTGGTTGATTTGCCATTTTATTTAAAATAAATACTAATATTTCAACTATTTATCTAATTTTATTATGGTTTCTAAAAAATATCCAGAACCAAAAAGATGGTATCCAAGAAACCCATCGAAATATGTTGGCGATGTATCTAACATTTGGGTCAGATCTTCTTGGGAGAGAAAAGCATTGGATTGGATGGACCTCAATCCCAGCGTTATAAATTATAGTTCAGAAGAAATTAAAGTACCATATATATCACCAATAGACAAAAAGAAACACAATTATTATCCAGATATTATTGCTAAGTTTAGAAAAGCGGATGGATCAACTGTAACATATATGATCGAAATAAAGCCATATGAACAAACGCTTGAACCAACACCTAAAAAAAGGGTAACAAAAAGATATATTAATGAAGTATATACTTGGGGTATTAATTCAGCTAAATGGCAAGCAGCAGCAAAATATTGTAGAGACAAAGGTTGGGTTTTTAAATTATTAACAGAAAAAGACGTATCGTTTTAAAATAAATACCTTATGACAGAAGAATTTAAAAAATATACTGATTGGGTTGTAGCAGAATATAAAGATAAGAAATTTATATTCAATCCATACGCGCAAGGTATTGGTTTATGGCACTATATGAGTGCAGAGAATAGACCTGTAAAAATAGCGGAAAAAAGTTTACAAGCAGAATTAAATGCTGAGTTTTTTGGAACTCCCCATTTACCACCAATCCTAGATAGATTCATAAATGCTTCAAGGGAAGAAAGAGAAAAATTAAAAGATGCTTCAATAAGTTGGTTGCAATTAAAAATAAAAGCATTGCAAACAAATGTACAAAATGAAAACATAAAGTATACAACACAATACAATAACCAATTTATTGTAGGTGGTATGTATTTTTATACATACGATGCGTATTGGAAGGAAGATTTACCTTATTGGGATAAATTCCCTTTAATGATATTATTAGAAAAAAAGAAATTAGCTAATGGACCAGGATTTTTAGGTTTGAACCTGCACTATCTTCCTACTGAAATCCGTCTATTATTTTTAAGCAAATTATTAGAAACAAGATCAATTTATAATAAACAAACTGATATGGTCAAATTAAAAGTGACTTATAATTTTCTTAAAAATACAGTAAGTCTGAAACAATTTAAACCTTGTGTTAAGTTGTACTTAAATCAGCAAATAAAAAGTAAAATATTACCAATACAATCTCACGAATGGTTATTTGCTGCTGGATTAGAAGTTGATAAATTCCAGAAGAAAAATAGAAATATAGTATGGAGAGATTCTATAAAAACTATAAACGGAAGCTAAAATGGCCGCAAACATATCACAATTTATAAGCAAATTTAACAAAGATGTAGCCAGACCTTGTAACTTCGAAGTTATTATAGCACAACCAATAAACCAGATTTCTGGAGCTGATTTTGGAGATTTATCTTTTAAATGCGAAGCTACTGAATTACCTTCCAGGACATTTTCGCTTGTAGAACAAAAAACATATGGTCCTGTTCAATATTTTCCAGTACAAAACTTTTATGAAAAAGTCAACTTAACATTTTTATGTTCTGATGATATGAAAGAGAAAGTATTATTTGATACTTGGATGGAAAAAATCAGCGACAGTACAGGTTCAACTTCGCCAACACAATTTGATTTTAATTATAAATCAAATTATTCAACACAAGTGACTATCATACAATATAGTTTAAACGGAAAGGTCAGTTTGAAGACCAAATTGTTTGAAGCATTTCCAATATCAGTTCACCCTTTAAAATTAGATTGGGGTGCTACTGATGAAGTACATAAATTGATGGTTACGTTTGCGTATAGATATACCACAAAATAATGGAGAAATAGAATGAGTTTGCCAGTAATTAATGCACCAATATATGAATTGACTTTACCTATAAAAAATGAAAAAGTGAAGTACAGACCATTTACAGTGAAAGAACAAAAAATCCTTATGATTGCATTAGAATCAGAAGATGCAGCATTTATAAACGAAAATATAAAAGAAGTTATAAAATTTTGTTGCAAAAGCGAAGTTGACGTTGATGCTTTGTCAATGACAGACATCGAATACTTCTTTTTACAATTAAGAGCAAGATCTATAGGTGAAATAATAACGCCAAGATATCTATGTAAAAACGTAGTCGATGATATTAGCTGTAATAATCAAATGGAATGTCCAATAAACGTTTTAGACGTTGAAGTTGACTATAATGGATATACAGATATTATAAACTTAGATTCGACTCTAGGTCTTAAAATGAAGCATCCTAATTTCGATATCATCAAAAGTTTCAGCGAAGATATGGATGTTATGGATACTACTTCTGAAGTTATAGCTAATTGTGTTGATTATGTATTCGATTTTGAAAAAATTTATTATAAAGATGAATTTACATATAAGGAATTAATTGAATGGATTGATAACTTAAATAACGAGCAATTCAAAAAAATCGAAGAACATTTCTCTCGTTTACCTAAACTTAAAAAAGAATTTAATATAGTATGTACAAAATGTGGATATGAACATAAGATCGTTCTGGAGGGTCTTGAAAATTTTTTAGCATAACTTTTTGTCATGATAATTTAGCGAACTATTACAGAACTAATTTTGCTTTAATGCAACACCACAAATATAGTTTGTCTGAATTGGAAACAATGATACCTTGGGAACGCGAAATTTATATTGTACAATTAGAACAGTACATAAAAGAAACTAACGAAAAAATAGAAAGAGCAAAACAAAATAGGTCATAACAAATGGCAAAATTACCGCAAAACGCAAATCCAAGAAATCAAGCAATTGATGAAAGCAATATTAGAGAAACGGCAGCAGGTCGTATTCTTGGTAGTATGGGATTTGCATCAAATTTGTTTAATAAATCAACTTCGGATAATTTTGCTGGTACTTATGCAAAAGAGAATACGAAAATATTAAAAACTCTTATTGATATAAAAAGTATTTTAAATAGCATAAATCAATCTTTGGTTAAATTCATTGACAAACAAACTAGAAGAGAAACAATAGAACAAGACCTTCTTGACGCTAAATTACAAGATTTCCAAACAGAACCTTTAAAAGAAGATGGTTTGGAAAAAGAAATAAAGCATTTGAAAATTAATGAATTAGAAATAGATGATTTAAAAATAAAAAATGTAAGGATAGACAACTTAAAAATTGACGATTTTGATTTTGATTTGGATATGTTTGACAGAAAGTCAAAAAGAAGAAAACCCACACCAAAACAAAATAGAAGAACACAAACCAAAAAACCAAATACACCAAAAGGCGCAAAAGCAAAATCTTCAGGATTAAATAAATTAGTTCAAGCATTACAAAAAGCACTAGCTCCTTTAGTAGAAATATTGGCTGGACTTGCAGCAAGTCCTATATTTGGAGCTTTAGCAGTAGGAGGTGGTATTGGAGCGGCAGGAGCTGGGTTATTTTTGGGAGCTGCTAAATTAAAACAATTATATGGTGGTGAAGAACCTGAATCTAGAACAGGCACAGATTTAGGCGGTGGGAAAAGAATACGAACTTGGAAGGACGTTCAACAAGATAAAGCTGCAATTTCTAAATCTGAAAAACAAGCAGCATTGGAATTTAAAGGTCCAGCATTAAAAGGATTTTCTGAAGCGCAAACTAAAGCGTATGCAGCAAATGTTGCAAAAACTGAAAGCGGATATAGGGTTGGTGTAGAAAATGATTACGGATACGTTGGACAATACCAATTCGGAGCAGAAGCATTAGCTGACCAAGGATTAGTAGATAGCGGCAAATTAAAGCAAGCTAAAAAAGATTCAGGAGGTGATTGGTACAAAGGAGGCCAAAAACAATTCCTGCACGATCCGTCTAATTGGACTATTGATGGTGGTTTATCTAACTTCTTATCTAATAAAGAATTACAAGATAAAGCATTCGTATCATATACGCAAAAAAATATAGAACAGGGCATAAAATCAGGAGCTATTTCTGAAGATAGCGATCCTGGTGATATTGCAGCTTTTGCAAAGGCTGCACACTTAAAAGGGTCAAAAGCTGCAACAAATTTATTTTTAAATGGTATTGATAGTCATGACGCAAATAACACTAGTGCAGCTGACTATGCAAGGCAAGGAAGAGCATCTATAACTGTTTTGGCGCCAGAAATAGAAAAGGAATTAACAAATAAGAAAACCGAAGGTGCTACAGAAAGAGCAACACAAGATTCTACAGCAACGCAAGTAGCAACAGCTGAACAACCGACCGATAAACCAGCCAATGTTCAAACAACAGCTGAGCAACCTAATAACAGAGAGATTACCACACAACCAACAGAAACTACTGATGGTCAAAAATTAAAACCTATTGAATCTTTTCCTGTACCAGTAATTAGAGATACTAACCCTAATATAATTAGCCAGAAAGCAGAATTAATTTCTGCAGCTGAAAATACAATTACCCAAGGACAAATTATTGATTCTGGTTCTAGAAATATAACGGAAGCTACACAACAGGCAAATATGCAACCGCAGCAACCAATAGTTATAAATCAAGGAACTGGAGGCGGGCAAAACAGAGCAAGTACACAAAGAACGCCATCAAATCAATCTCCAATGGGAATAGAAATTGGTGCAAGATCTAATGAACCTACGTTGTTAAAAGCCCAATATAACGCTGTAAGACCGTTGTAAAAAAAGGGGGCCGAAGCCCCCTTAACACAGATTAATCATCGCCTAACAATTCAGCGAAGAAATCCAAATTTTCATCATCTTCTAAAGTATCAACAAAAGATTCTTCAATCTCTTTTTCCTTCGTAGCAATATTATTTTGCTTTACGTTTTCGATTGTAGAAGGTTTAGGAGAAACTGCATTCAATCCAAGAACCTTATTAAGTCTCTTTTCAAGATCTTCATAAGATTTAAAATTCTTTTCATCAACAAGTTCCTTCAGAGAATATTCTGAATTCCAAATTACTTCCAACTCATCATCATTATCTGCTAGAGGCGCTGAGCGATCAAATTCTGATAGATCATAGTTTTGATATCCATCAACCTTACGAATCTTCAGTTTGAAATTTGCGCCAGTCCAAAGATTAAAAGGATCAATCTTTTGATCATCTTCGAATTGAGGATTCATAGCTTGTGTCAACTTTTCAAAGATTTTCTTACCGAACTCAAAAAGGAAAATCTTTCCTTCGTTTTCTGGGTTAGAAGAATCCTTAACTACATAAATGTTAGAAACATAATGCATTCTGCGCTTTTGCTTACGCGCAATTTCTTTATTGGAATCAATACCAGAATTCCAAAGATCAGAATTATATTTAGAAACTGGATCTTCCTTTCCAAGAGAAGTTAATGACTTTTCGATGTACCAACCGCCTGGTCCTTGGAAACCATGGTCAAAATACTTAACCCATGGAAGACCTTCTTCACCGTCCTTTGGGGGTGCAGGTAGGAATCTAATGATGGCGTAACCGTTTCCTGCCTTATCAACTTGGCATTTCCAATACTTGTCAGCATCTGGATTTTGTCCACCTGAATTCATAGATTCAGCTGCCTTAGCAAGTTTTTCTAAACTATTACTTGAATTTCTTTTTAAATTAGCAAATGACATACGTATTACCTCTTATTAACATTCGTATTAAATATATAACAACTTATCCAAAAACACATAATATACAGCAGTATTTATACGTGCTTTTTAGCCTCAATTTTAAGTATCTCTGTCATCTTATCCTTATCAAAAGATAAAAATGGAAAATACTTAACACATTTTTTCCTAAAGTGAGGCCATATGATATCATCCTTGATATTTTTATTCCACATAGGAAAAAATTTCAATATGGAATTTGTAATTAATAATGATTCCAAAGAAACTTTCTCTTGGAGAACCCTTTTTAATAATAAAGGATAATCATCATTAACATATAACAATTCATTAAGATCTGTTACTTCATCCATTAATTCAATAATATTATTCTTATAGATATAAGTCAAATTATTAATTTTTTTATTCCATTCTTTATAATTTGAATCACATTCATTAGACAACAAATCTCCTATCCAAACTTTGGAGTCAATAAGAAAATTTGCTATATAAAAATCTTGCAATTTTTCCCCATAGCGGTTATTTAATATTCCAAACATTTCTAAATGATGATTTGGTATTTGTCTAATTCTCGTTTTTCCTTTGTATTTGAAAAAATCGTATTTGTCATCATTGAAATGTAATTTCAATGCATTATATAAATTAGCGGAATTTAATGCGGACACTTTTAGAAAGATATTACAGGAATTTTTTCAATTAGATTATTTTTTCTTGCTTCTTCGGAAATTTTATCCTTCAAGAATGGAGTTATTAGCGTTGCTGCAACGTCTATTTCTAATCCTATTGATTCTGCATATTCAGTGATTGCTTCGATATAATCTAATTTATCAAGATCAACTATTTGTAATATATTATTGGAGAATTTTTCCATTTCTTCCAATTTAGGTTTAGTTAGTTTTTTCTTCATATTTAATGTAACACCTTTATTGAAACTTTTGCTGTACCACCCATATCCAATATGGTCTTGGCTGCATAAGAAAGATCAATTACTCTACCTCTAGAGAATGGACCTCTATCGTTTATCAAAACAATCACAGATTTATGATTATGAAGATTAGTAACTTTAACTTTAGAACCTAGTTTAATAGTTTTATGCGCAGCAGTTAATTTATGAGTATTAAAGATTTGTCCTGATGCAGTCTTCTTACCGTGGAATTTTCCACCATACCACGAAGCAGTTCCAACTTGATCCGCATTAGCAGAAAAACTGATCACCAAAGACATAATAATTATTGATAATAATTTCATCATCTTCTTTTCTCCTATTGGAGCAACACTATTGTTGCTTTACTATTTGATGAAAGAGATTACTTTAATTTTAAAAGTAGTCTGAAACCGACTTTTTCACAAGCCGGTTTTCTATTTATATAATATTAAATCCATTTATTGGTAAAGTAAAGCATTATTTTGGTTCAACGTATTTCGTATATGAAGTTCCCCAATCGTTACGCAACGCATCTTGAGCTGTTTTCAACGAAATTTGTCCTTTACAAACCATTTTATGCAATTTATTTTCTAAAACATCCTTTATTTTACCTTGTTCTTTTGGTTGAGGCCAAAGATTTTTCAAAGTGTTCAATCCACCATTAGATAAACTGACTAAATGGTCAATTACATAATTAGATTTTTGATCTTCCGATATATTGTATTCTTCAAATACTGTATTTTTATCTTTTTGGGTCACGTGTCTAACGTTTCTCCCATCATCATCTTTACCTGTTGTATAATTTGGTACACAGAGAACCTTTTTTGTCCTTCCTCTATCAATTTCACCAGGAGTAACGTCCTTATTTGGTAATTCAAAGGCATACGTATTAATTGAAAATAATAGTAATAATAATTTAAGCATAATTTTTCCTATAAAGATTTATCTTGTTAATCAAAGGTTTAATATAGTTTTTTATTGGTCTAATGAATATTTGAGGATTTCCATCATCCACAGCAATAATAATAACAATGTTTGGTATTCGTATTCCAGTTAATTCATAATACGCCATTGCATAAAAAGATGCTTGTAAGAAATAATTCTCAATCCAATCTTCATCTTTTTCCCGAAGAGACGTTTTAAAGTCTATGATAGATAACTTTCCATCATATTCTCCAATGCAATCACACCTTCCGCCAACCATTAATATATCTGAATATAATGGACACTCAAGAAAATGTATGTTATTTATATTATTCAGTAAAGGTTTTATTGAATAAAAACTCGCAAGAGCATCAGGCATAAACGATTTAGTATCAATCGTTTTATTCTTTAAATACAATTCACAAAGAGTATGTACTCTTGTTCCTCTTGATGCTGCTTTTGAAGATATCCTATTAGCCTCATCTTCTCCAACTCTTTGGCGCCATTCCCATATTGATTTTTTATCAAAAGAACCAAGTAATGCAGTTATGGAGACATATTTACCTTTTTCAGTAATATAATGTCGCTTTCCATTTATATTTTCTGTAGTTAGTTCTTTTAATGTTACTGGTGGACAAAAATTAAACATCATCTTCTTTGTTAATAATAGCAACAGAATTTACTCTGTCTATATCTAATATACCATAACAAACAATATTCCAATCATCCCCTTCTCTTTCTCCAAAAGAAGGGACATTGATTGTTACGTTTTTCACCAAATATTCTTTAGAATCTTCAAAAACCCTCCAGACATGGTCTACGGAACCTCTTCCTGGCGTTCCTCTGGTTTTATTGAATCTAATCCTATACTTTTTCATATCACTTCGATACCGCAATGTCTTCTTGGTTCTTGTTGAGGTTCTGGTAAAGGAGCAACATATATGTTAAAATGGACAAACTTCAAAGGTTCATCAGATCCATGTCTACCGAATGAATGATTCAACCAAGCATTGGTAAAAAACAAATCACCAGGATTTGGTTTAAAATTAATCATTTGACTAGCTGTTGATACATCATCATAAGTTTTTTCTGGAAGATTTATCTGAACTTTTGCTGGCCTTGGATCGTGAAAAATTATCCTAGAAGAATCTTCTGGCGTCTCTAAGAAGTAAAATCCTACCAATTGGATACCATTTCCATGAACGTGTTGTTCCATTAGAGAATGTTTATAATGTTCTTGCATCCACATAGAATCAAACAATGTTTGCATATTCATGATGTCATATCCTTGCGAATCTAAAATATCCCAAGCACATTGAATCACGAATGTAGCGAAATCATTCACTCGTTCATCGTCTTGAAAAGAAGGTGACATGTATGCAGGATACAATTCATGTATTTCTGTATCTTCTTTAATTTTATTTACATATTCTTCAGAGACTAATTTAACAGATTCCAAATACTCTGGAGCACTTGTTTTGTATATCCGAGTCGGAAAGTATGTAAATTCTTCAATTTCTTTTGGCATTTATAAACCTATATTTTCTTTTGCTATTAAAAATTCTTTAACTAATCCGCTACGGACAATATCATCTAATCCAAATTCTACTATATCAAACGATTCCATATTGGAAGCGATTTTTATAAAATCTTGGATCCCACTAATTTCTCTTCTTGGATCAAGATCAGTTTGTTTGATATCTCCACAAAGGAATATTCTTGTGTTTTTACCACATCTAGTAATTATCGTTGATATTTCGTGAAGATTCATATCTTGAATTTCTTCAACAATTATTAAGCAATTATCAAAAGTAGTACCTCTTACAAAACTTGTTGATTGGAATTCTACTAAATCCTTTTTTCGTAATAATTCGAATCCATCTCCCCTTTCCATAAGTTCTGAACATATACCCTTATATGCTATGGAATATGCTGACATTTTTTCATCTTCGTTGCCAGGCAAAAATCCAATATTTCTAGTAGGTACAGCTGATCTGAATATTACAATCTTATTATATTCGTTGCTATAAAGCAAATCAGTCAAAGCCAAGTAAAAAAACAAAAACGATTTACCAGTACCAGCACTACCAATTGATAGAATATTCTTATCATTGTAATAAGAATCAAATACTCTTTTTTGATTATCTGTCAAAGGCTTGATTTCTTTTATGTGTATCTCGCCTAATGTATTTTGCGGTTTTCTTTTTTGCTTTTTTAAATATGAGACATTATCCATGTTGTCAATTTCTTGGCTCTTTAGAAATTTAGATCCTATTTTTTTAGTTTTTGCCATTTTAGTCCTTGAAATGAAAAAATGGGGAATAGAATTTCTTCCATTCCCCGTTGGTTGAAGTTTAACGAAAATCTTCAAATAATATCATAATTAAAATTCCTTTGGCGTGTCCCATTTACTTTTAATGTTGTGCCCTGGATTTTTTGCTTTGATCTTTTCGATCACATATTTTTGGAAATCTGCTGGAGGTTTCTTTATACCAAGAGAAACTGAATCTTGAAAATTCAGCGTATTGAAAACTTGTTCATGATCTGGATTATCTTGCTTATATTGCTCATATTCAGAAATTGACATAAACTTTTCTTCAATTTCACCTGTTTCCTTATTTTTTATATCATAAAGCGGCATATACGATCCTCAAATTAATTCTATTATTTATTAATAACCAAGACCCAGATTTTGAGCATCTTCAGCCATCAAATTCAAACATCCTAGCGAAAACCACTTAGGAATATCACGAGGATTTACTTTACCTTTCCAACTAGCCAAATGTTGTTTACCTCCAAGATAATAATTTCTATAAGAGGCTATGGAATTGTCTTTAACGACATATTCTTCCGGCATAGCTGGAGTAGGCTCAGTAAAAGGACCATCAACAATATTTTTAGGGGATTCTGCCAATTCTAAAACAAGACCAGACGATTCACATTTATGAACTTTACCATATCTGTAAGTATATTCGGCGCAAAGTTCTACTAGAAGACTCCATAACCATTGATAATTTTGTATAGATTGTCTACACCAAATAGCTGAAGGGTGATTGATATGAGTGGCACTATAAAGCACACCATCACGATCATCAGAGAGTTTATAACTGGTGTATTGTCTGCCAGTTGTCTCTCTCCTAGATACAGTAGGAACGCCATCAAGAACCCTATGAGCAGTAGAAAGAAGTTGAGCATATTCTAAAATCATCTTAATGCAATGTTTATCGTTGTGCATTTTAGCACATTCTTTTGTATTTTCAGACAGATAAAAAATATTCATGATATAAGATTTCTATAAATTGTCAAAAGTAATACTCTGTAACGAGGATTATACGCTATTTTAGACGCTTTATTAAAAAAGTCAAGCCTTATCAAG
>Ga0214192_1000111_pt1 | contig 46690 bp, 55 predicted proteins | sample TroBogEpilimnion_44_FD_153030 | JGI IMG/M metagenome (GOLD analysis project Ga0214192, IMG submission 153030) | Freshwater microbial communities from Trout Bog Lake, WI - 29JUL2008 epilimnion | ecosystem: Environmental > Aquatic > Freshwater > Lake > Epilimnion/Euphotic zone | place: Trout Bog... | reverse complement strand
GCATTAATTTCCCTGTCTTCCGCCATTTATGCAAAGCTACAACCTTATATCGGCACCGATATTGACTATGATGATGAAGATCAGGAATTAGTTAGTATTGGTAGAATTGGCGAACTCTTTGATACATCAATAGCAGGATTAGACCCAATCGGTATCGAAATACAGGGTGGAGAACCGTTCCTAAGAAGAGCAGATAATGTTGCATCATCTGACAAAATCAAAATATCTAAGAATATATTAGCATTCTGGGAAGACCGAACTAAGTCTATAGTATTAAATGCTGATTACTTGGGTACAGATCGTATGCGTACTACAATTACACACGAACTGCGCCATGCATTGGATGAACTCAAATCAGATTCATTTCCGCCAAGTCCAATGAATAAAGATCCCGAAAATATACACAAATATTTTACACCAAAGAAAAAAGAGCATCGCAGAGATGATCCTTACAGCACAGTGCAGTATCGCGCACAACCAGCAGAAATAAACGCAAGGTTTGTGGAGATATTAGATGTATTATCAACGAGGATTATTCCTAGAGCAATTAAATCATCACCAGACCAAGTCCGACCAAAAGTTTTGAACGATCTTAAACATCTTCTTGTGAAATATGAGATAGAAGATTTATTTCCAGAAAGAACACAATCAAGAGATTATAAAAGACTTATTAAACGTGCTATAGACTTCATAGATAAAGAATTAGCACATAATGGCGTTTTTTACCCCAAATCCACACCTAAATTAGGTTGACTGTATAACTAAAACACTATACAATACAACTTGTATAATTACAAAGAGTGAATACAGCAAACAAACCTAGCTCGAAAGAGCATCTACGGTGTTGCTTAAAATATACATAATGGAGGGGAAACCCGTTGAAGTTGTGTATTAACGCACTTAGTGGAGCTATCTCGAATGAGTAGCGTTGAAGCTAAGTGGGTGTGCAACGAACATCCTAGGACGATGTAAAAGGTTCGAACGAGGGGTAAGGCTCTCTTGCAATAGAGTACCGAAAGGTATAAACTATTGTCCCTTACATCACTCTGTTTTCAATTAAGTTCTGGTTTAGTTGACAAAGATAATTTGTTCAACTAAACTAGCACACTTGTAGACATTTAAAGATTAGTTACAGCAACAAAATAAAATATGCACAGGTAACGAAAGTTATCGAACCTTTCCGGAGGGGAAAGCAAAAACTCGCCAAAAGCTAGTCTGTTTTTATTTAATTTTAAAAGATCCATGCAGCATTTAAAATCCAACCAGCGAGACAGGGTGCGATTCCCTGCTAGTAGTGTAACAGCAGCACAGCCGGCAATAAAAGTGATCTTGATTTAAAGAATTTGAACAGCAATCACGTAAATTAACAATTCTGAAGGAGAAAGTAAAATGACATCATTATTTGAAGCGGTAAACGCAACAGCAGTAACAGCCAACGGTGCAGTTACAAACGCATCCTCGTTAAACAAGAACGTGGACCTATTTTTCTTAGCCGGTGCAAGCCGTGGTAAGGATATCACACCTACCTTTGTTGGTGCAATGGTAGAAGACTCTGAAGTTGCAATACGTGTCCTTGAGTGGGCTCGTGATGCACGTGGTGGTGCAGGTGAACGTGAAACTTTCCGTAAGTTGTTCGCCTATGTTCTGAAGACTGAACCAGCGTTGGCTTCGCGCCTGTTGGTAAAGGTGCCAGAACTCGGTCGTTGGGACGACTTGTTCGTTGTATTCGGAACTCCCTTAGAGCGTGAAGCTCTGCGCTTAATTGCTGCAGGATTGAAGGATGCATCGCAGTCCGGCCTATGTGCTAAGTGGATGCCACGTCAGGGTTCGGAAGCGAACAAGATTCGTTCGTACTTGAAGCTAACTCCAAAGGAGTATCGTAAGTTACTCGTTGGTCTGTCCAACACTGTTGAACAGAAGATGTGTGCTCGCGAGTGGGATGGTATTGTGTATCCGCACATTCCGTCTGTTGCAGCTGGTCGTTACCAGAAGGCTTTCTTGAAGCATGACCCGAAGGGTTATGCCGACTACAAGGCTAAGTTGGTTACTGGCGAAGCTAAGATCAACGCTGGTGCGGTATATCCGTACGATGTTATCCGTTCGTTAAACAACGGTGACAAGACTGTTGCTAACGCACAGTGGGCGGCTCTGCCGAACTACTTAGAAGGTTCGGACGAAAACATCCTACCGGTTGTTGACGTTTCGGGTTCTATGAGTGGTGTTGCTGTATCCGGTAGCGTAACTGCTATGGACGTTGCAATCTCATTGGGATTGTACACATCGGAACGCATGGGCGGCGTGTTCAAGGACCAGTTCGTTACTTTCTCTGGTGCACCAGAAATGTTGCACTTAAAGGGTAACCTACAACAGCGTTATGACCAGATGGCCCGTTCCAACTGGTCTATGAACACTGACTTGGGTGCAGTATTCAAGTTAATCTTGAATGCAGCAGTTAAGAGCAAGGTTGACCAGAAGGAAATGCCGACAAAGATCTTGATCTTGTCAGACATGGAATTTGACGCTTGTGTAACAACAGGCGGTTCTGGTAAGGTGTCCGGATACAGCTCAACATCTCGTGGTGCTCCAGTAAGCGTAAGCGCAATGGAGTTCATCGAAGCAGAATATGCGGCAGCTGGTTACAAGGTTCCGCAGGTTGTGTTCTGGAACTTGAATGGTCGTGCTGGTAACAGCCCGGTTACATACAACAAGACTGGTACAGCTCTTGTGTCTGGATTCTCGCCAAGCATTGTTAAGTCAGTGTTGGGTGGAGAAGAAATGACACCGATCAGTATCATGCTTAAGACTGTAATGGTACAACGCTACGATTTCTAAGGAATCGTAGACAAGGAAAGGGCTCTAGAGCCCTTTCCTTATGATCGTAATTTCTTAGATGATAAATATTACTGTTCATAAGAACTATAAGGGAGATTACTATGAAGAAAAGTTTATTAGCTATGGTAGCTATTGCATTTGCATTGGGTGCTTGCAGTAAGTTCCAGGACTCGCCAGAGAAGAAAGCATTTGATCAATTCTTAGCACATTGCAAGGCAACACCGGATTCGGCCGATTGCAAAGCATATGCAGAATCGAAGAAAGATGCTGGCGGACCTAATTAATATCAGTTATTAATATAAAATAGGGATCAATGATCCCTATTTTTATGACTATGTTATACCATGTGATAAATAAAACATTGCGGGGTTAGCTCAGTTGGTAGAGCGTAACTTTGCCAAAGTTAAGGTCGACGGTTCGAACCCGTTACCCCGCTCCAACCTATAGATTTCGATACAATATGACTGAAGATAATAGATGTTCATTACCATTTACGGGATTCCATGTACTAAATCTTAAGAATAATACCTTCGCTGCGTGTTGTAGAACACAACACGACCCAATCGATAAAGATACGGGTGTATTAACTTCATCATTAATAGAATTAAGAAAATCTGTCATTAATAATGAAAGAAATTCTCAATGTACAACTTGTTGGGAACGGGACGATAAAACAGGAATGTCTTATCGTCGGATGTGGTCAGCACATATTTTACACCCCGATGTATGGAAAGATAAATGGGATACACTTGATCCATATCAACCGGTAGGCGCGATTGAAGTGGCATTTTCAAATAAGTGTCAATTAATGTGTATTTATTGTAGTCCAAATGTATCTAGTATGTGGCAAGATTCTCAACATAAATTTTCTAAGAAATTTAAGGTATATGAATTAAATTCTACACCACCATCGTGTATAAATGATATATTAGATGTTTCGAAATTAAAGAGAATAAGTATCACAGGTGGAGAACCAATGATGGAACCTACCTGTATTAATTTCTTAAAGGAATTAGAACCTGATATGGATAGATATATCGTAATAATTACAAATCTATCATATGGTGATGCAACATTTAATATATTATTAGATATTATTGAACGGCATAAACGAGTTTGTATAGCAGCTAGTTTGGATTCTCTAGGAGAGAATATAACACGAAAATATCTTAATTGGGATTTATGGAAAAGAAATTTTGAAGAATTGGCAGGTAAATTAAATGAACGTAAAAAAATATATCCAGATATTATCTTAAATATTGTTATTACAGTAACTTTATTAAATTATAAAGATGTTCAATCAATTATTGATTATATACTTTCTTTTAGAAGACAAGGTATCAGTATTAGTTTTGGGATTAATCCTATTGCAGACCGTGATGTATTATCATTAAAATCAGGTAGACTTGATCCCAATTTTAGTATACAATTACAGCAAGACGATATTAAATTGCTTACAGAAAAAGAATATAATCAGATTAATTCATTTAATAAGCTCATTAATGGAACTATATTAGATAAAGAGTTAGAAATATTAACTCAGGAGTATTTAAAAGAATATTTAAAATAACGCAGGATTGACATATAATTTTATCCCGCTCTAAATTTTAAGAATGGTTACTGCCTTCACTTAGATCAGACTCTTTGAAAAATAAATAAATCGTGCATTGCAGTCCCTTTGCACACCATTCTGTTTTACCCAAGAGAAAAGCCACTTATAAGTGGCTTTTCTCTGACTATTAATTTCTTAAGCGTATGAGTGATCATGTTCATGTTTGTGTTCATGACTATCGTGGCATAATTCCCCGTGCTCATTATATATCTTATAACTATGACATGCGGCTTTAGCACCTTGTGTTAATGCATCTTCTAGTCTATAAAATCTCCATTCGAGCTGGTCTAACTTACCATCCACATAATTAAGTACCTTCATTAAAAATCTCTTCTTGTTTGTCTTATCCATTTTCTTCTCCTTTGAATCTCTTCAACCATACATCACTCGAATAATTTGTATATTCGGTTAATTTTTCTTGATTGGACGTAACGTTGTGTTGTGACCATTCGTGTGTAAGTATAAGAGCTCTGTAAATTTCATCACTATACTGTGCTCTTGCCGCATAAATCTCATCTAACCAAGGAATCTCCACAGCACCCACTAATGGTACACCCTGACTGATAATATCGGCCCCGACAATATTAAATGTTTCACTAAACGACACTTGTAATCCAATATCCATTTTCTCGCATAACATTAAAAACTCATCTCTGGGTGTCCATTCGTGTTCAACGAGTCGGTGTCCGCATTCATAAAGATGCAAAAATAAGGCACGGAGATTATTCATGACCGGCTCCCCCTTCATCTCCATCCGACCTATATTAATATGAAAGTTCAATTTCTTCCCAATATGATCCGCAAATTTAAGAGCCGCAATCGCCTGGAGTATATGATTCTTTAACGGCCTTACTGCACCAAAGCATCCAATATCAATATATTCTTTATTTATCAGATATTCTTTAGTCTTATATGTCTGCGGATAATAATTAGGCAGATAGAATATCTTCTCACTCACTTGATCATGCGACCATTGTTGTTTGATTCTTAGATAGGTCCGCATCTCTTCTAACATTCTGGGAGCATTAATGCCGATAGATATATTCGGTGAACAGATATAATCACCAACCCAATCCATAGCCATGCCTTCGCCTGCCAGGAAGGGCATTTCTGAATGAAGTCGGATTATCCATTTTACAGTAGGGTGTAATTTTGATAGCACGGTAAATTTACTCGGCACAACCCATAATGCCTCGATAATTACGTGAGTCGGTTTATGTTTAGTGACCAAACGATCGATGCAATTATTATCTATAGCAACTTCAATGCGAGCATCTACACCTTGTTCCAAGAGCATATCAACCATAAATGTAGCAGAATTAAATAATCCTGTACTAAGTCCTAATGCATTATGTTTTACAGGATCGTAGTCCTCGCGACGTTTTAGTATGAATAATACTTTATTTTTCTTCATTGATTAGGCTTTCCGGTAGTTTAGTTATTTATGTGAGTACTTTATCTTTTAATCTAGAACAAGGTAATTTTGCTACCTGTACAAATAAATTGACCAATTCTTAATAGTCTGTTATAATAAGATATAAATAAGATTACGCCCCTGTAGCAGAGTGGTAATGCACCGCACTTGTAATGCGGGGATCTGGTGTTCGATTCACCACGGGGGCACCAAATTTAGTTCTATAGATAGTGTAATAAAAATTATCTATATTTAAGAGCAAGATGCCCTCCCTGATGTCTATATTCATAGGGAATAGAGATAATATCATAGGGTAATATAAATTTGCGGGATTGGCATATTGGTTGTGTCCTAGCCTTCCAAGCTAGTTAAAGGAGTTCGATTCTCCTATCCCGCTCCAGATATTTTCTGTAATTCAGGAAACACATTAAGAAAATTTTGATCTCTTAATATATCTAGTTTTTTATTGTATTCTAGAAATTCCGGGAGCATATGAGAATCATCTTCCTTCATGAACTCTATAATATTCTCCCATTGATCGAATGAATGATTAATAGAAGTCAGCCACTCTATATGTTTCTCAATTCTATCAGCAATTTCTATTTTATAATCTAGTGGTAATATCTTGATACTTAAATATTTCGGTGATACCAACATACTAATCTTAAAGCTCTCCGGCTGAATTAATTCGTTCTCTAAAAGATATTTCTGCAGATCGGTAACATGATGTATATTCATTGCACCCACGGTACAATGTATTTTGTACGTAATCTTAGATTCTTTTAGAAGACGTAAATTATTTTCTGTATTTTTCCATATGGTACCGTGCCTATATAGTTCTGCCCTTTCATGTGATGCATCAATGCTGCATATTACTATAAATTTTGAAAATTTCTTAGCATAATCAATTAGATTTTTATTTTTATAGGTTAATTTACTTAGATTGGTAATATAAGTAATAGCAATATTAGTTCTATTGAGATCGATTAATTTATCTAAAATATCCCAATGTTCGGCTATAAGAGTACTTTCTCCACCAGCAAAGTTTATCCATTTAACTGTTTTTAATTCTTCAGAGATAATATCTAGATAATTAGGTATATATCTAGATATTTCTGTTACTGGTATTGTGCATTTATTTTCTTGTGCTATTAAACTGCTGTGTACCTGGCAGCAGGTACGACATTTAAAATTACACAAATTACTATAGCGAATATTCATGTATAACATTTCTGATTTGTTTATCAATGACCCATCTACGTTTGTATTTTTAATGATATTCGGGATTTCATCTTTAAATGAATTGTTATAGTGATTTTTAAGAGTAGGATTTTTAGAACACAATGAACATCCATTTACTATTTTGTTATCTAACATATCTTTTCTGATAGTTTTAAATTCTTTAGAATTGGTAATTCCTTGAAAGGTGTAACTTTTAATATTATTTGTGCTATACTCTGTATTCCACACACTACACGGAGCCACTTTACCGTCCGGGTATGTGTGAAGACTTATCCAGGGTATAACGCAGAAGTTTTTATTCATAAAACTATTTATAAGAGATAAATAACATTTAGCACTATATGTGCAAAAGGAGATAATATGTTTGAATTTGCAATCGGTGTCGCAGTTGGTGCAGCTTTTGCTCCATTCTGGATGATGATATGGACAAAGGTTAAGACAGCAGCAACAAAGGCTGTACCGCCAGCACCTTAAATAATTTGGGAGTATAGTTTAATGGTAAAACTCCGGCCTTATACCCCGGCAATTGGCGCTAGATTGGCGCACGTCCTAGGTTCGATTCCTAGTGCTCCTACCAAATAAGAGAAATAAGAGAGATATTATGACATATACGATTACAGTAATCACAACTAAACCTGCTACTACCCCATGGTATAAACAATCTAGCCAGTACAATCCCTCGACCCAAGCAGCAATATATACATGGAATAGATTAAGTGCCGGATGGGTATCGTACGTACACAATATACCGAGTGATGACGTGGCTGAAGAATTATATGTATTTGATACAGAATTAAATGCTATTAATTGGCTAGACGCTAAATTAAGCCGACCAGATTGGGTGATATTAACGGCGTACTATGCCGATAATGGGTGTACTATTACCACAACCTCTGCCCAGACATAAATAATTTTTAAAGTATAGTTACAGCAATAAAATAACTTTTCATAAAAGACCGGACGTGGTTCGATTCCACGGTATCTCGCAAGAGATATTATTGTAATGGTAGCATGTTATTAAAAGCTATACTGAATATATCTACAACATCATGATAAAATTTGATTTCGATGAATGGGCTAATTTATATAGGGATCATCCTGAGGAATTTGAACGTAAACGAAAAGATTTATTAGATTCCGAAATTGCTAAGGCACCAATTGCTAACAGAAATGATTTACGCATGTTGCAAATGGAATGTGATGCATATAGACAATCGCTGCTGCCATTAGAAGCAGCAAACGAAATGTCTAAACTAATGGTAGAAAAAGTTTATGAATTACAAGATGCATTTTTAGACTTAGGTATTGCTTGTAAAGAATTTGACGAAGTAAGTCTAAAGATAAATAATGGATGAGAGCAATAGAATTTTTAACAGAGAAACCAGTAGAATCGGCCTGGATCACAGATTTAACATATAATCGACCAAACAAAATCATTACAATGAGATTGTCGAATGGTAAATCATATTCTATTCCTGGAGCAACAAGAACAACATTTGAAAGATGGGTAAATGCACCATCAAAAGGCAGATTTTTCCACGAAAGAATCAAAGATACCTTTCGTTCAAAGAGAATAAAATAAGCCCGCTTAGTTCAATGGTAGAACACGACATTGACATTGTCGATACAGAGGTCCGATTCCTCTAGCAGGTACCAAACAATATCCCGTCCAATGGATTTGGTGACGAGTCTTCTAAACTTGTTTACAGTGGTTCGAATCCACTACGGGGTACCAAATTTAATGAAAGAAACAAATGACACACAATTTTACATTCTTCTGGCAAAATAGATCACCATTTTCTAATTGGTATCCTAGTATTTTTACTCATAATGGTATTTCCTTTTCCCGCGGCGAACAGTACATGATGTATCAGAAAGCCATCATGTTCGGTGATGTTAATACTGCTCACGCTATTCTACTAACCGGTAACCCCAAAGAACAGAAAGATTTAGGCAGAATGGTAGCTAATTACGATGAAGCTACCTGGGCAGCAAAACGAGTAAACATAATGGTCGAAGGCTTATTTGAAAAGTTCAATCAAAATCCTTTATTGAAAGAAGCATTATTGAACACAGGCGATACTATTATTGTTGAAGCAAGCCCTGTTGATAGAATTTGGGGTATAGGTCTTGCCGAAGATGATCCACGCGCACTAGATCAAACAACCTGGCGTGGCCAGAATTTACTCGGTATTACTTTAATGCAGGTTAGAGATGCAATCAGAAAACTTTAAAGAAAAATTAGATATGGGGATAGACGCAGAGAATATTGTCTATCCGTACTTAGTGACACACAATAGTTATGTCGAAGATCTCCGTCAACAAAAGCATGGAGAATTTGCTGGTCCACGACTATGCGGCACAGAAGGTAAATTAGTTCTCCCCGATTTTGCAGTCTATAATAAGAATCCTAATAAAGGTACATATCTAGTTGATGTAAAATCTAAGAATAAGACATACCCTATCAACGGGATGACATGTTTCACAGTAGATGATAAATTCGAACAGTACAAGAAATCTGCTGAGATTAAACGTATGGATTATCTAGCAATTATGTTCTTCCTGGAAGGCAGAATGTATCTCTACAAAGATAGTGACTGTAAAGGTATGCATCAATACCCTCCCAGCCAATACGGAAATGGTCGCGTATATTATTTTGAATTCGATAAATCAAAAATGGTGTATTGATATGGACGGAAGTTATGCACTAGGACCACGCGGTAATAGAGATTCATTCTTTAATAAAATGAAGAAGAAACCCGATGTACAAGTTGTACTCGATAATTTGGATAATTACACCGCTGAACAACTTGCTAATCTAGAAGGATCTCATTTCCCTCAGTGGATAAGAGATGCATTGGTAAGGAAAAAAGAAGGTATGACCAAATCCGATATACAGGCCCGTGCAGAAGAAATTGCGGCCAGAATGATAGCCGCAAGTAAGATACAGGGATTAGAATGAAAGTTGCTATAACCGGGCACACTAGAGGTATTGGGAAAGCCTTATTAAGTGTCTTTCCAGATGTATTGGTATTTTCAAAATCAATCGGCTATGATATAACATCATCTACTGATAGAGATAGAATTTTCTCTGAAGCACAGGATGCTGATGTATTCATTAATAATGCCGAATCAGAATTCGGACAATTGTATCTATTATATACTTTTTGGGAAAATTGGAAAGATAAGAATAAGATTATAGTAAATATCAGTTCAAGAGCTTCTGATTTAGTACATAATAGTACCTATCCGCATTTTCGATATGCGATACAGAAACAAGCATTAGAAAGTGCTAGTATATACATGTCTAATTCACATAAATCATGCAAGGTAACTTGCATTAAACCGAGTTTCGTAGATACAGATAGCATGAAGCATGTGTCAATGAACAAGATAGATCCAAAAGAACTGGCACTCTTTATACAGGATGTAATTGTAAGACATTCTACTATTTGGGTACCCGTAGTAACATTATATTCAAGGTAGCATGGCATCATTTTTTAAAGAAGGTAGTACACTAACATTTGAAGGATTCAAAGGTACTATTATTAAGATAACAGAGACGTATAGAAAGAATGTTCTTGTATTGAAAGTTTCGCAAATACCGAGACATAAGGCATTTGCAGGTAAGAAGATAGAGACCATTGGGCTTTTTGAATACCCCGATGGTACACTTGAATTCATGTCGATTATAGATTGACATATAGTAATAATATCTCTATAATTTTTATTATTAGATAAGTAATATCTACTTAGCGAGGAAATTATGCCGAGAAAATCACCGTATGTGGACGACTACGAATACGATGAGGATGACGATCATGAGGAGAAATATCGTGTTCGTCGCCACAAGAAAGAAGATAACGAGCCCGAAAAGAAACGTCGATGGGATCGTGAAAACAATTACGATCGTGGCCGAGACCATGATGATCGTAGATAAATAATTTATTGGAAGATTAATTGTCCAGGGTGACAAGCCTGCCTCGAAAACAGGTCGTGTTTGAAATACAGCATGGGGATCGAGACCTCATTCTTCCGCCAATCATCTCGCTATAGTACAATGTATAGTATAGGGGTTTCCTAAACCTTAGATGGTGGTTAGATTCCACCTAGCGGGACCATAAAGAAAAAGCCCACATAAAGTGGGCTTTTTGTTGAGCAAAATTTCTGTTAGACAGAAACTGTAGCCGAAGCTGTTGCCTGTACTGCTGCTGGCGGAGCAGCAATAGTGATACCAACCGGTGTTGTATAACCAGCTGTTCCACCTGTATCAACAATGACTGTTGCAACTGCCCCCTGCCACGACTGTTGCATGAGCTGTAGCTGTACCATCACCACCGACCACTGTGACCACCGGTGCTACTGCATAGTATCCACCTGGTAGTGTTACTGCAATCGAACCTGTTGTTACTACGCCGGCAACTGCAAAACCAGTTGCACATGTAGCAGTAACTGGTGCCGAAGGAGCATCGATAATCATGCCACCATCATACCCGATACCTGCTGAATCAATCACATAGGTTGCTACAGCACCGTTAAGCACTGTTGTATGTGCTGCGCCACCTGCGCCACCACCTGTAAATGTTACTGAAGGAGCGGTAAAGTAACCGAATCCTGCAGCACCCGGGGTGATGCTTAATATTGCTCCACCTGCACCTGCTGTTGTAATTAAATCAGCTTCGCCTGGTGCACCTGCTGGTAATGTTGACCAACTATAGCTATCAACCGAACCATCTGCCTCATATAAGTCAACGCGATATTGAGCGATTTTCGCGCAAGGTACCGCTGATCCACCAAATGGTACCGCAGTAATAAAACATTCGCTTGGATTTAATCCACCTACTGCTGTAGCATTAACCATAAATACGATTTCTGGATCATGTGCTAGTGCGCTATCTTGTACGATATAAGCTGCAGAACCTGTTTGCTTAACAATATAAGCACCTGTTGCTGTTGTACCATCGGCGAATTTAACGCCATCTACAACAATTTGACTTCCTGATAAGGTCGCTGGACCGAACCACTTTTTCTGAATTGGCTTTCCCATAATATTTTCCTTTTGAATGGGTACTCCTCTACGAGGGATCTCCATCATTCAAAGTGGAACTATTTCCACAATGTAAACTATTTATCACCACTTGACACAAACCACTATTTGTAGCATAATAGAAGGACGTTGTTAACAAAGAAAGAACACACAAATGAAGCTTGACGTAGCAGTTAATGAAGTAGTCCTATCAAATGTAGGTACCACTGGTGAATTTAGAATCCGTAATTCAGCTAAGGCTTTTGCCATTCTGTCCAGCGGATTATATAGTAACAAGATTAAGGCCATTGTTCGTGAACTAAGCTGTAACGCAGTTGATAGTCACGTAGGTGCAGGTAAAGCAGATGTGCCATTTGAGGTACATCTTCCTACCTATCTCGAACCGTGGTTTGCTGTACGCGATTTTGGACTCGGTTTAGATAGTGATCAAGTTGTTAATATCTACACAACTTATTTTGAATCTACCAAGACTGATTCTAATGCATTTATTGGTGCATTAGGTTTGGGCAGCAAAAGTCCATTCAGCTATACAGAAAACTTTACTGTAACTGCTATTAAGAATGGCATCAAACGTATCTATAGTGCATTCATTAACGAAGTAGGTGTGCCTTCTATTGCAGAAATGTCTGAAGAACTTACCGATGAAGGTAACGGCGTCGAAGTAAAGTTTAGTGTTACTGATCGTTATGATTATCGTAGTTTCGCTAATGAAGCACACAATGTATTTTATTGGTTTGAACATAAACCTACCATTACGGGTGATAACACGTTTGAGCATCGCGGCGTAAAATACAAAGAACAGAATGTTGTTCCGGGTGTACACGTTCGCAGCGATGATGATCGAGAATGTATTGCTGTAATGGGCAATATTGCTTATCCATTGAATAATGTTCCAGACGCAGAAAAGCACTTTGGCGAACTGGCATCATTACTCCAGTGCGGCCTGGTACTTGAGTTTGGTATTGGCGACTTGGATTTTGCTGCATCGCGTGAACAACTCAGTTATATTCCACTTACTATCAACAGCATTCGCACAAAACTTGAACAATTGAATGCCAACTTAGCAACTCATCTTGCAACCAAGGCCGATGCGATTGTGGGTGAATGGGCTCGTGCAGAATTTTTGTACGACGAACATCGTAGTAGGTTGTATACCGCTGCCATTAAGAAATACGTAGCTGATACTAAATTTCCATTATTTGATCCAGCTTCTTATCACGGTAGGAAGAATTTTGTACTTCCGGTACCAGATTTAACTGCTCGCGGCCTCGAAATTAAAGGTTTTCGTTTAAGTGGTGGCGTGGGAAGCAGATTGGGAGAAGGAAGTAGCTATGTTAACAATGTACACGTCAGCACAAAGAGTATTCCAGTAGATAAGAATGTCGTTATTGTACTTAATGACTTGAAAACTGGATGTGTAGCACGAGCACGTTATCATTATGGCAAAGACTACGCACACAATAATGCCTCTGTATTTTGCATTTCTCATACAAGTCCCGACCTTGCTGTTCGCCAATTGGAATATGATGCATTGGTTAAGGAACTTCATAATCCACCGACCGTTGTAAAGGCGAGCGAACTATCTGTAAAAGAACGGTCGAAGCCTGTATCAACAAGTGGTATTGCTAATATTGGATTGAAGAATAATAGGCGCCCGGGCAGTTCGGATGCTTATACCTGGGTGCCATTTAGTGGTGTGATTGACGAAAATGAAACATATTATTATATTACTTTGTGCAATCACGAATCCATTAATCCCGATGGCACACCGTTCAATATGTTCTACATCAAAGCATTAATGGATGAGTGTGGTGTCAAGGAAATCGCAGATATCAAGATCTTTGGTGTTCGTAAGAACCGCATCAAAGAAATTAAAGAGTTAGATAACTGGGTATGGATTGAAGATATTCTTAAGGAAGAAACAGCCAAGGTAACTGATGAGCATATCGCGTCACTGGTTGCTTCGGAAATGCTTGACGCATACTACAATAAAGTTTATACTAATAAAAATGTTGCAAAACGTGTTGGTCCAGATTCGGATTATGCTAAGTATGTAACGGTTGTTAGTAGCATTAAACGTGCAAACGGTAATGTAACAGAATTGGTTAATCTATGCAGCAAGTATGGTAAATCAATCCAGGTTGATGCAGTAAAGAATAATATTCAGAATGCAAAAGATAATTTGTATAAGAAATACCCGTTATTGAAGTATTTCAGAGATACAAGTGAAGTGAAAGAAGCCGAAATGGCAGATTATATTAAATTGGTAGACAAACAGGAGAAAACACATGAGTAACGCAGTTCCGTATCTAATCCAGGGTAAGAATATTATCCTTGTAATCGATGGCAAGAGCCATACAATCAGCAAAGACACACATATTGCCTATGGCAAGATTGTTGATGCTCTAAAAGCTCAAGATTGGGACGCATTGCGCGAGCACGTTGAGCCAGCAAAGGCAATTGTTAACTTTGGCAAGGGCTATGTTGCTATTAATGGTGGTAATGTATCTTGGAAAGGCCAACCATTCCACAATGCACTTGCAACACGTATGATCGAAATGTATCAAGACGGTTTCCCTATTGATCCGATGGTTCGGTTTATGGAAAACCTTATGCAGAATCCGTCAAAGCGTTCTGTAGATCAAGTCTATGGTTTCTTGGAAAAGAATAGTCTCCCGATTACAGAAGATGGTTATTTCCTTGCGTACAAGCGTGTAAATCACAATTATACGGATTGCCATACAAGCACAATCGATAACAGCATCGGCGAAGTAGTCGAAATGGATCGTAATCTCGTTGATGACAATCCTGATTCACATTGTTCCACTGGCCTGCACTTTTGCAGTGAAAGCTACCTCGGCAGTTTTGGTAGTGCTGATCAACCTGTGATGATCTTGAAGATTAATCCAGCTGATGTGGTTAGCATTCCAACTGATTACAATGGTGCTAAAGGTCGTTGTATGAAGTATGAAGTGGTTGCACAGGTTAATGGTGACCCAAAGGACGCATTTGCTCAGGTTGTAGATAAGAAGTATGCCCCATCAACAACTAAATTGAACCCGATGGCAGCATGGCCTTTTACAACATCACCGAATGTCTCTGGTACAACCTGGCCTATGCCAGTAGACAATGAAGATTGTCCAGGTGATTGTGGAGGTTGTACATGCGTACATGAGGACGGCGACTTCGAAGATGAAGATCAATTATACGACTTGGTTCGTGTATATGGTGATTGGGTTGAACAATATGACCTAACACTTGAAGAAGCTCGCTCCAAGGTAGCTAAGAATGCTGCCCAGAAGAAGGCGATGTTGAAGATTGTTAAGTCGGGAACGGACGAAGAAGTCCAATAAGGTAAAGGGGCACGATGCCCTACCTTACATAATGAGAAGAATAATATTTTCTCTGCTAATAGTTTGTTCAACAAATTTGTTTGCCAGGGGCAACGACTTACCGGTAGATGTGTTAGCAATAACACCCTATCAGGTAAGCCAGATATTTAATGAGCAACATAAGGAAGACATTAAAACTCTTCCAGATTTAGTAGATAAGGAAGAAAAAGTTTCTCGTTGTGTAGCAGAGTATATAGTGAAACAATCTAAGTCATATTCTAAAATTGCACAGAGCAATCTGTATGATTTAATGAATAACTTCAATAGTATTGTTTCGAGAATTTACGGTAAGAAAAAAGTTGAAGATGATATACCGTATGAGGATAAAGTAGAAGCACTTGCTATAGTACAATGCGAAGCGTATTATGCTATAGGGGCTTTGAAATAGTTTAAGTATGTGGCTTTGTAGAGCCGGATTGTGTACCTATAGTCAATAAGTAGCGCCTATGTGAAAAATGCCGTGCATGGCATACATGCGTCTATTAGGGATGGCGCGGCACTTTTTCCTACAGGAAAAATGTAACCGCGGGGGTTCCGTAATATAGGACGGGGATCTTAGGTGGGGTGCCTAGGAACATACTTGGATAGGGTGGAACTAAACCTCCACCCTATTTTTTTGTCTGAGTAATGTTTATGTTTGAAATACGCCGTAAAACCGGTAACTAACGCCACGACTTAAACTTGGATAAATAATATACCACGTTATTGGAGATATTAATGTTAAAAAGTATTGCATTTATTGGATACGGATTTGTAGGAAAAGCCTGCCATAAAGCATTTGAGCACAATGTTGAGGCAATTATCATTGATCCAAAACTCTCAAATATAACAGTGGGTGATTTAGAAACACTTAAACCTCCACTTATCTTTGTAGCAATTAACGCACCTACACTAGATGATAGAACAGTAGATGCATCAGTAATTTACGACATTTTTGAGCAATTAAGCCTTATAAAGTATGCAGGGCTTGTCGTGTTAAAGAGTACATTGCCACCCGACATAGTTCACGATTTATACGTGAAATATGGTCTAGGTCCTATCTTAAAACATAATGGCACCAATGGACATTTACGTTATATCTATTCTCCAGAATTCTTAAGAGAAAGTTCATGGGAGAAGGATGCTGTAAATCCTGATCTAATGATTATGGCAGGTAATTTTCACGATTGTAAAGAACTCGAGAATATATACCGGAATCATTCTCATATAAAACATACAAGATATTTTATATTAGATTATAAAGAAGCAGCATTAGCAAAATATACAATAAATTCTTTTCTTGCTAGTAAGGTTGTTTTTATGAATCAGATTTATCAATTATATTCTGATATGTACGAATCACCAATCCATCCCGAAAGTTGGAAAGAATTTACTGATGTGCTGTCCGGGGATCAGCGTTTCGGATTGTCCCATTTATCTGTTCCAGGAAATGGTGGACAATTTGGCTATGGTGGAACATGCTTTCCTAAAGATGTAAAAGCATTGATAGGGTTTGATAAGAATGGAAGATTAACAGTATTAAGAGAGACTGAAATAGTCAACACAAAGATTAGACTTGCTGGAAAAACATGAAATATTTATTCTTAGATGATGAAAGAATGCCCGGAGACGTCAAGTGGCTGCTTATCGGTGGGGTAGGATCTTGGGGTGCGGATTGGCAAATTGTTCGATCTTTCGATGAAGCAATCAAATGGGTGCAAGACAATGGTTTTCCAGACGTTATCTCGTTTGATCATGATTTGGGATTAATGCATTACGCGAACGATTATTCTGATGGGAAAACAGGATACGACTTTGCTAAATGGCTGGTCGAATATGACATGGATACAAATACCATGCCAGGAACTTTTTCATTCACAGTGCATAGTAAGAACCCACAAGGGACCATAAATATAGAAAAGTTATTAGACAATTATATTAGATTTAAAGGAAATATAAAATGAGCGGCGGAATATTAAGAAGTTGGTATCTATCTAAGATATCTAAATCGACAACACCATTAGAATACTTCGTCTCGTTGCAAGATTACACATTTTATGAAATAAATGTTTTCGCCTTTAATATGAAAGAATATTTTCATCGTTCTCTTTGATAAATACTACTAACAACTACCTTTGGGACCGTTGTGGCTACTGCCGTAATGCAGGCGTCGGAGATGAACAATTCGCTACTGTTCGTCTCCATTTTTATATTAGGAAGAACATGAGTATATTAACAACATTAGGTGATTTGGCACGCGGCAAGACTGATCTAACATTCCCTGCTAGATCTTCACAGTGGCCATCAGCACGAGCAGCCTATCTAAAAACTCATAGTAATTGTGCTGTTTGTAACGGAACTAAGAATTTAGAAGTTCATCACAAACAACCGTTTCACGTTCATCCAGAATTAGAATTAGATCCAACTAATTTTATTACATTATGTGAAGCAGGAACAAATGGAATCAATTGTCATTTATTGGTGGGACACCTTGGCAATTTCAAAAGCGTAAATCTTAGTGTTGCAGAAGATGCAGCATCTTGGAACACAAAAATAACAGGCCGTCCTAGTGATGCCAGATTAGTAGAATAACATGAGACTCTTTGAACTCTTTGAAACAAAAACTGCTAAGAAAGCGGTAGTAAAATCGCCGCCACCACGCAATTTCGTTGCTAAGAATGCACCCAAAACCGGTGCTGGTTCCCATACCCAAAAGAAATATTCTCGCAAAGAGAAGCATAAAGACGCTCCTGTAGAAGAGTAATTCTTCCCTTCTTACTAAATACCCTCTGAAAGCACCTGATCACGATTAGTTGCTATTCTGTTTTAGTCTCAGCTAAAATAGCTACATATCAGAAGGATATTAAAATGGCAGGTAAGAAACAATCAGCGGCAGTATTTTCAATGTGGCCAAAACCCATTTTTACGAATACAGTAAAAACAAATAGAAACTTCAAATCGAACTATGAGGGTGCAATGCTCTATGCTCATTACGAGATGTCGGCCACTGAGTTGAAAAAAGAAGTTGTTAAATATCTAAAACATTTGGATACTAATCACCCATTACTTGACAGAATTAAAGATATGCACGAAAATAGATTTGCCACTGTTGGTAAGTATATGTACATCCTTAATCATGGCGGAGATATTCCAGATAATGTTATGCCTAGTTTGATGCCAGCTTTGGAGAAGGTTATAAATGAGGAAGACGCCAAAACAGCAGCGGCAGCGAAAGAATCTGAATATATCGCGAGCAAAGAAAAAGTCTCTACGAACGCTGATCAAACTCCTAAAGTGGTTATCACAATCCAGGATCGCCTCAGGGATAAAGCACGGGAAGTCGCGGGCGAAGTGGAGGGGTGGATAGATGACTTCTGTATGGATAAGAAGATTCCTGTAAAGACGGTAGAAGATTTCATTAACTTGTTTAAGGCCAATGATCTAAAAGCACCACATATGCGACATATCCGGGAAATCTTCGCAAAACGTACAGCAGAATTTGCTGAAGTACTTGAAGGTAAAGATAAAGACTTAGTTGAGGCATATTCTAATTATACAAAACCTGAATTAAAGAAGTGCGACACATTCAACAGGAATTTACTCAAGGCATGTGATATGATGCAGGAAGTTGCTAAAGTTGAACGTGCTCCACGTAAGAAAAAGCCTGTATCTGAAGAGAAAGTTGTATCTAAACTTAAATTTAAGAAGGATGATAAGGCCCTGGGGATTGTAAGTCTTAATCCTGTACATATTATCGGATCAAAAGAAGTTTGGTGTTTCGACACAAAAACACGCAAATTAATCAAGTATGTAGCCGATGACTTAGCGGGCCCTATATCGATTAAAGGGGCCTCGCTAATCGGCTATAATGAGGCTAAATCTTCGAGTAAGACACTACGCAAACCTGCCACTCAGTTAGCCGAATTTAAGAAATGTGGAAAAGTTCAATTAAGATCATTTATGGATGATATTGGAACTATAAGTATAACACCAAATGGTAGAATGAATGAGAATTGCGTTATTCTAAAGATTTCCTAATACTCCATCCTTTATATTTTTCTTTTAACCCATTTACCAACAAAGACACATTTCCTTTATTTAGAGAAAATGTTTCTATAAAATTTCGTTGCGTCATATAAACTTCGATTCCGGGTATAGAAAGACTGAAACAATAGATTCTATGATCATATCTATAATTATTAGAACCTGATATTTTTTCTACCATCGTTGGATCCGACATAGGCTGAAACATATTTTTCTTATGTTGTTTAGATTTAGGTACTCCTAAAAGTTTTTCTGAAATTTTCTTTCTACTTTCTGGATCCCTCATAGGATTATTTTCTTTCATCCATAGTCTGTATTCGGGTTTACGCATATGACTATTATCGCCACTAAATCGGAGTCGGTGTTCGGGCAACCTCATATGGACGCCGAGATTAGGTCCGGTACCGCCATCGCCACATTCGGTCTTTAGATTAGCCCAATCTTTACTTTCGACAATATTCCATAGATCGCTATAATATTGTCCCCAGAATTTTAATTCGTCGTTATCTTTACATTCTTTTATAATTTCTGTAGTCACATCATATCCGTGTTTAGTGATATGATTACGCCAATATAGGCCAGATCCTTTATATTTTATTGGATCTTTAGAAATTGTTTTTCCTAAATATTTTAGACCAGTTTTATTATGAGTTTTTACATACAGATAAATAGGCATTGCTGATGCTCCTTAAAAGCGTTAGAGTAGTTGGAGACGGGAATCTCGCGAACTACACTTATTTATCAGATTTTCTTTGACAATATGTCATTTTTATGTTAGAATAACACTATGAATACTGAAGAAGATACAATTAGAGTTCTAACACGTATTCCGTTTTATGACATGATGAAAATATATCGTTCTGGCAAAGGACCCAAATATCCAAATAACAGTCATGTGCAATGGGAAGAGTTTATGTTACAATATGGTTGGAATTGGAAAGAATTTAGTAAAGAATGGAAAGAATGGAACGGTGGCACTGGCACATATTCCGATTTTGAAAAGAGTAAAAAATGATTTTATTCATCGACACAGAGTTCACCGATCTTGTTCCCGGCAACAAACTTATCAGTATTGCCTTGGTAGATGAAAACGAAGATTTCTTCTATGCTGAATTAACTGATACATATGAATTAAAAGATTGTTCAGATTTTGTTAAAAGTTTCGTTCTACCATTCCTAAAAGGTGGCGATTATCGTATGTCATCTTATGATTGCGCTTTGAAACTCGGAAACTGGATTGAAGATAGAAATGTTGAATGTATTTTAGGCTGTGATAATCCCGGATGGGATACACCACACTTGCATCGTTTGCTTGATCCACTATGGCCAGCCAACCTGCATAAGAATCAGTATCAGCCCGTATATGTTCCTGCAGAAGTAGAAGAGGCACTTGTACTTGAGTTCGATTATGATATACATAATGCATTGGATGATGCAATGGTTATGAAGAAAGCCCGCGACCTACAGAAGAAGCTCAAGTATTGATAAATATAGGTATGAGATTACACGAATTCATTACCGAAGTTAGAAAAGATGCCATTCCCGAAGAATTAAAAATACAGATAAAAAATTTATATGATAGTGGTATTCCGATAAAAGATATCGTATCACAACTTAACTTACCATTATATAAAATAGCTAATATTTTAAAGAAATATTTTCCCGATCGTGAATTACGAAGAGAAGATTATACCCCGGAAGAAATTGAACAGGTTAAGATATTATATAATCAAGGGTTACCATTTAAAGGTATAGCATCTCGGTCTAATCTAACAATGTCGGATATAGAATGTATAATGAAATATCATTATACGGATCGTGTACCACGAATTGACCGAAGACCAATATTAACTCCTGAAGAGAAAGCTAAAGAGATGGCCGTCTTGTCACGTATGTATGCTAGTGGCATCACCCTTAAAGCTATAGCAAAATATTCTGGAATTTCGGATGTAGGAGTAATGTATCATTTAAAGCGTTTGCCTAACTTCGATGAGTTAAAACAACAACGTGATTCAGTCATAGATGCTTTTAAAGATGATGCTGCCCGTCAAGATACTACTAAAATATATAGATCAGGGTCGATTGGCAACGACAGACTTCAGGGCCCGGGCGGTAGAAGCAACCGTGGACGGACTGCCGGTAGATAATTGATAAATAGTGTATCACTGGAGTTGGTACACATATGTCCTCACAAATTACGCCGAGAGTTTTGTTAATGAAGCAAATCGAGCTACAGCTCGGTTCGCAAATGGTTGATGTTGAATTAGACGTCGAGCACTTCAATCTTGCAATTACAATTGGTATTCAAAAATTGCGTCAGCAATCTGATGGAGCCAATCTTGAGAAGGATATTTTTATACACATTACACGGGACATAACAGAGTACACTCTTCCAGATGAAGTGCAAGAAGTAAGACGTCTATACCGCCGTGGTGTTGGTGCATACACTAATGGTGGAATAAATTTTGACCCGGTTGATGCTGCATTTTATAATATCTATATGTTACAACCAAATAGATCAGGTGGATTAGCAACATGGGACATATATAATCAGTTCTTAGAAACTACAGAAAGATTATTTGCAAGTCAGTATAACTTTACGTGGGATGTCAACTCACACACATTAAAAATTATACGCCGCCCGACAGCAGACGAAGAAGTTGCGGTGCGAGTGTATGTAAAGAAATCAGAAGATGACATCATTAATGACCCTTATACAGGTCCTTGGTTGCGCTCCTATTCAGTCGCATATTCGAAATATATGTTAGGTGAAGCGAGAGATAAGTTTCCCGGTGGATTTCCAGGACCAAATGGAAATGTCACATTAAATGGTGCTAGTCTTAAACAAGAAGCACAGGTAGAATTGGATAAGTTAGAGGTACAGTTACTAAATCTAGTAACATCATCGGATGGTTACTCATTTATTATTGGCTAGATATTATTGCTTTATCATCGGTTAAGATGATAAATATAGTAAGGAGACTTACTATGAAACAAAAGCTTATAGATTACTTGGAAAATAGTCCAGAAAGTTATAATAAGAACGCAACTCGTTATCTATACAATAGGGAACCAGAATTATGGCAGTGGATTCTGGAATCCACTGCATTTTTACCTAACACGGCAAAACCTAAACAGCGTATCTGGCATATCATAAATGGTATAAATTCTATTCCTTTATGTCCGGTTGATAAAATTCCAGTTAGATGGTACGAAAATAGATATCTTACATATTCGTCGGGATCTGCAAAGGCAAGATGTCTAGAACACGCTAAACGTCGGCAGATAACCTATAAAGAAAAAACAGGATTTGATCACTGGAATTCGAAAGAGAATGTTGAATCATATGAAAGTCGCAAGGAGACTTGTTTTGAAAATTGGGGAGGAGTTTGGCCAAATGCAACAAAAGAAATTTATGATAAATTCTTAGAAACAAAGATTGCGAATGGGCATTGTAGAACTGAAGAAGAAAAGTCTGAACTCGAAGTGTATAATGAAAAGGTTAAATTATTTACGCAAGACAGTTGGTATTATTCATACAGCAGAATTAATCCTGCCGGATTAGAACGTGGAAAAGAATACCACCTAGATCATATCTATTCAAGAAAGGCAGGATTCGATAATAATATTCCTGCTGAAATAATAGGTCACTGGACTAATCTACGATTATTAGAAGCCAGTGTAAATAATGGAAAGAGTTCCGGATGTGATAAGACTATAGAACAACTCTATGAGGATTATGAATCTAATAGAATAAATAGTGAAATAATTAAGGAATAATATGAAAAAATTAGATGAATTAAATAATCCACCTAACTCTCTTCCGAGTATAGAAGAACAGCAAGCTTTTGTTGATGAGCTCACAAGAAAGATAAAGAAAGATAAAGAAGATCTAGAAAAATGGATAAGTGATTTTAAAGTTAAACACGGAATACAAGATGAAACTGACTGAGATAAGAAAAATAAATAAGAGTATTATTGTTTTATCTGGACTAGAAGTAGAATTCGGGGAATATTACAACCGAATATTATTGTCATATAAAATTCTATACAATACAACTGGTATGACATCTGATCCATATTTAAAATCTAAGGCAGTTGAGTTACAGTCAAATATCGAAAGATTTGTTAATTACCAATTTCATAGAGATCAAGATATTGATTTACTTAAGAAACTAGCATTTGAAATATATAAGAAGTTGGATAATTTTAAATAATCCCTAACAAAATCATTCAACCCCTAAGCTGTCTCTGTATAACTATATAGACTTTAACTTAGGGATTTTTTATTATTGTTTCGTGATTATAGGATTAATCGGTAGTTATAGATAAATATAAGATGACAACTCCGTATACATATCGTGTTTTTTGTAAGATAACAAATCAGTACTATTATGGTGTAAGATTCGCTAAAAACTGCACACCGACAGATCTTTTTGTTTCATATTTTACATCATCTAAATCTATAAAGAAACTTATTGATATGTACGGCAAAGAAAGTTTCATTATAGAAATTAGAAAAACTTTTACTACAAAAGATCAGGCTATAGATTGGGAAAGGCGTGTAAATCGCTGGACTATGAAATGGCATAATTATCTAAATAAACATTCAAACGGTAATTTCATATTAACTGATGCAGAGCGTAGAGAAATAGGCATTAGATCGGGTAATAAATGTAAAGAGTTAAAACTAGGATTTCATTCAATGTCTCCTGCCAAAAAAATATCAGCAGGTCAAAAAGCAAACGAAACAAATAGAAAAAATCAGACAGGTATTTATTCTATACCTTTAGCAGATAGAGTATCTACCGGAATAAGATGTCGAGATTTAAAGATCGGATTTCATTCCGATAATGCAAAGATAAGGCAGAGAGAAAGTGCTAAAAAATTGTGGTGGAATAATGGATTAATTGTAGTTAAGTCCGACCAAAGTCCGGGAGATGGCTGGGCTCGGGGTCGATTAACAAAGGGAAAGAAGTGGTGGAATAATGGAGATATAGAAGTTATGTCCATTATTCCGCCCGATAATAACTGGATGAAAGGTAGATTAAAATGAGTAAAATAATCGGTCTATTAGGGTTTATTAATAGCGGAAAAGGCACTGTTGCTTCGCAACTAGTCGATGGGTATAATTTCAGACAAGATAGCTTTGCAGCAGGTTTAAAAGATGCTTGCGCGGTAATGTTTGATTGGCCGCGTCATATGCTAGAAGGCGATACAAAAGAATCTCGAGAGTGGCGCGAAATTGTTGATCCATGGTGGGCAGAACAACTCGGCATGCCTAATTTCAGTCCACGCCTTGCTTTGCAGGTAGTCGGCACCGATGTCATGCGTAATAATTTCCATCAAGATATGTGGTTCTTAACTCTACGAAATAGAATCCGTAAGAATCCAGATCAGAATGTTGTTATCAGTGATGTTAGATTTCCCAATGAAATAAAGTTCATACAGGAACAAGGCGGCACATTAATTAGAGTTAATCGTGGCCCAGCACCTGTCTGGTATGAGACTGCCATCCTGGCAAATAAGGGTAATTCTATAGCTAAAGATGTAATGGCCAAGACGTATGCCGGTGCACATCTAAGCGAATGGGCGTGGGTGGGGTCTAAAATCGATTATGAGCTAAATAACGATAGCACTCTTGATTTTCTTAAAGAACAAGTACAAGAAATATTAACCGATATATTATAAATCTAGATAAATACGGGTTATAAGAAAACCTTTAATAGGAATTAGCCAGTATGGGAATTTTAGTATCACCGGGCGTAAGTATTTCGGTCACCGATCAAGGTACAGCCAGCAGCGCAGGTTCGTTATCTAGTGCAGTTGTTACAAAGAAAAAGATACCGACACCTCCAACTCCATCTCCGACTCCACCTGTTGCTTCCTTTACTATGTCATTAGCAAGTGGATATGAACCGCTAACAGTACAATTCACAGATACATCAACTAATAGTCCTACGGGATGGTATTGGGATTTTGGCACCGGCGACATTTCTACTCTACAGAATCCACTTTATATATTTTCGTTACCCGGGTTATATGTAGTTGCGCTAGATGCCACTAATATAGATGGCACCGGCCAAACAACGCGGCCTGTGGTATGTAACTCTTATTATCTCGGTACATGGGATGCGACCACTAATTTACCACATCTTGTCAATGGAACAGGTATATTATCTACTCGATATATAGCCACGGCTCCTGGGTGGCAAGATTTCCATGGTGATAATCCCATCTCATTTGCTATAGGTGATATGGTTGTTTATGATGGTTCGATATGGTCTGTAATTAGGGCAGGTAACCCTGACCTATATATTAACTATTATGGAAATTGGGATCCACAAACTAATATACCGATGCTACAAGATAATGATGTGCCAGGTGATGTCGGTAAACAATATAAGGCAACCTCACCCGGCACAGTTAATTTTGGCCACGGCGATATAGATTTTTATACAAATGATTATGTAATATATAATGGAAGTATCTGGCAAAGAGTACCGGCATATATAGAAGGTCCGGGATTACCATTTGAGATAGTAGTAGATACTTCATACTCTACCATGGTAGAATTACCGTTTAACACATATACGTCTTTAACTGTAGACTGGGGAGATAGTACGGTAGAAACAATTACTAGTGGACTACCATTTCAACATACATACGGTACAGTTGATATATTTACAATTATGGTGGATGGGTATGCTACCACATACGGCCCAGCCGCAACATCTTCGGCCCAATTACCAATTATAGCATTAAATTCATTCGGGACATATGGGTTGACTTCGTTATTTGCCGGATTTAGTGGCGCAGAAAACTTAACAACGCTACCTAATTACCTGCCCCCTACGATAATAAATTTAGATGGCATGTTAGAATATGCAACCTTATTTAATCAAGATATTAGTTTATGGAATACTAGCAATGTTACTAATATGCGTGGTCTATTCTATGGTGCATCTTCATTCAACCAGCCTCTTGAATCTTGGAATATAAGTAATGTCACAGATATTTCGGCAATGTTCTTAGGCACGCCATTTGATCAACCACTTACTTTTTGGCAAACAGGTAATGTGGTATATATGTCCGGAGTATTTCAAAATACAACTGCATTTAATCAATTCATTGGATTCTGGGATACAAGAAAAGTTATAGATATGAATGGGTTATTCGCCGGTGCAGTGATATATGATCAGCCACTTAATACGTGGGATACAAGTGGTGTGACAACTATGGAATATTTATTTACCGGGGCGTTAGCATTTAATCAACCGTTAGATTTATGGAATACAAGTAATGTTGTTAATATGGATAATGCGTTTGCTAATGTAGTAAACTTTAATCAAGATATTAGTACATGGGCTGTACCACTTATATCAACATATCCATTAAACTTTGCCCTGAATTCGTATCTAGACCCAGTGACACATCCGGAAAATTCTGCGAAGTTACCACACTGGGGTATATAATCGAAAACCCTTAAATGGCGTGTATAGAATATTCTTCAACATTATCATAGTACCGATGCTTCGTTTGCCGTATATTTAATCACCTTCTGGATAAATACTAGCAACAAGAAGTATCATCTTCAATAGGAGTTAAATTATATGGCAGTTTTAGTATCCCCAGGCGTAAGCGTATCAGTTATCGATCAAAGCATTAATGTTGGTGCCGGTCCAGGAACAGTTCCGCTTATTTTTATCGCTACACAGCAAGACAAACTAGATCCTACAGGAACTAATGTTATTGCACCAGGAACAACAAAAGCGACTGCAGGTCAAGTATGGTCTATCACTTCTCAACGAGATTTGGTATCCACATTTGGTGATCCAGTCTTCTATTCGGTCAGTGGTACATCCTTAAATGGTTATCCTTTAAACGAATACGGTTTGCTTGCATCCTACTCATATTTAGGTATTTCTAACCTATGCCGTGTTGTACGTGCAGACGTTGACACGAAACAATTGGAAGCAACACCAATTGAGCCAACAAGTCCAGCAGCAATTGGTGCATATTGGTTAGATGAATCTTCTACTGGTTCTTCATATGGTTTATTTGTACGTTCTGGTACATTCCCTAATGAAATATGGGGAGCGGTAACTATTAATCAGGTTACCAATAACGCATCACCTACCGGTGGTGTTAGTGGTAATCATGCTGTAGAATTTAATACAGCCACTGGTACATTATCGTACTGGACAAATAACGCAGGCACATGGTCGCAGATAGGTAACGATAGTTATACATCAGCAGCTGGTGCAATTTCTTCAGGCAACATTGTAACTGTAGGTTCGACAACAGGCTTATTAGCCGGTATGATTCCAAATGTTACTGCTGGTGTCGGTACTTTCGCTGCCGGAACAACTATTACAGGTATTACCGGATTGACAACATTTACTGTATCAAGTGTACCATCTGTTGCATTATCGGGTGGCGACTCAGTAGTTAAAGCTGGTTTCAAAGCAACTATACAATCTGTATGGCCAGATCTAACAAGTGCTTCAACAACTGCACAGTATTGGGTTAAGACAACTTCAGCTGCTCAAGGTGCAAATCTTGTTCTACGTAAGATGGATGCTACGGTATCTGCATTCTTACAAGTTGAGGCACCTATTCTTACAAATGATGCAGCAGCAGATACATATTACAGCACAAATTCGTTAGGATCAACAGGACAAGTTTATGTTGAACCTGTAATCAGTGGTGCTAATCCTGTATCGTCAGCTAATTCATTAGAATTTAGATTTTCGTCAGGTGCGACAGCATCATGGGCTCCATTAGCAGTTATTCAAGGTTCTGCAACAGTTCCTACAGAAGGTCCTGCAAATGGTCAACTATGGTTTAACGCATTGCTTGGCTTAGACAGCAACGGTGATTCAGTTATTGACGTATTAGTTTCTGATGGTGCAGATCACTGGGAAAATTGCAACTTACCTGGATTTACTCTTCCGGGTTCGACCGGCAACCCAACACTATATGCTCAACCAGCAGATCCTCGTAGTGATGCTATTCCGCCACTATTAGTGGGTGGCGATCTTTGGGTACAAACTGACGCTTCTCCTTATCCGGTTATATTCCGTTGGAGTGGTTCTGCATGGGTATTAGTAAATAATACCGATCAGACAACACCGAGTGGTATCATATTCCAAGATGCACGTTCGAATCCACTTTACAAATTAGGTGGTGTCGTTGGTACAGGTGAGAATAACGGCGGCGGTGATTATCCAGACTTAGATGCAGATGCTCCACAATCAGCATTGTATCCAAAGGGATTTATTTTGTGGAATACACGTTATTCAACAAACAATGTTAAAGAATGGCAATCTCCATACGTGTTTGATGGTGTAACAGCATCTCCAGATAACACAAACGGTAGTTCTACAGGACGTTGGGTTACAACATCCGGTAACAATGCAGGCGGTGTCCCATACATGGGTGCAGCAGCACAACAAATTGTTATTGTACGAGCAATCCAGGGTGTAATTAACTCCGATCAAGATATTCGTGCAGAAGATCTATACTTCAACTTAATTGCTGCTCCAGGATTTGTTGAAGCGATTGATGAGATGCTTGTATTGAATGATGATCGTAAGGACACAGCTTTTGTTGTTGGTGACACACCATTTACATTGAATGCATCTGGTACAACCTTACAGAACTGGGCAACAAACCATAGCGTAGCATATGGTAATGGCGCAGATGGCCTAGTATCAGCCAGCAAATATTTTGGTGCATGGTACCCAAGTGGATTGACATCAAATGTTGATGGAACTGACGTTGTTGTTCCACCATCACACATGGCTCTACGTACAATTGCATATAACGATCAGGTTGCTTATCCATGGTTTGCTCCAGCAGGTTTACAACGCGGTATAGTTAACAATGCAGCAGCAGTGGGTTATGTTAATGCAGCAGGACAATTCATTACAGTTAAATTGAATGAAGGTCAACGCGATATCTTATATCAGAACGGTATCAATCCAATTCGCGTAATGCCACAAGGTGGTATTGTTGTATTTGGACAGAAGACACGTCAACCATACGCAAGTGCAACAGATCGTATCAACGTAGTTCGTCTAGAAAATTACTTGCGCTATCAGTTGAACAACCTTGCACAACCGTTCTTGTTTGAACCTAATGATACAACAACACGTAAGGCAGTATTGAATGCATTTAATAAGTTCTTATCAGAACTCATTACATTGCGTGGTTTATATGACTTCTTAGTTGTTTGCGATCTAAGCAACAATACACCGGCTCGTATTGATAGAAACGAACTATGGATTGATATTGCAATTCAACCTGTTAAGGCAGTTGAATTTATTTACATTCCAATTCGTATCAAGAATACAGGCACAAGTTTATCAGCTTAAACATGTATTAAATAGAAAACCTGCTTCGGCAGGTTTTCTTTTGACTGATAAATATTTCATGTCTACTGTTCCTACTGCCGCGTCTCTAAGAAGACATATAAATTATCTTCAACCACAAGAGAATATAGGATGTTGCACCGCGTGCGCCACATTACTTGCGGCCGAAATAACCATGGCTTCTGTAGGGAATGTAATGAATTTTTCTAGACTTTTTCTATATTATATGACACAAAAGGAACATAATAGGTTAGGTATGAAAGGTGCCGAGTTAAGAGATGCGTTAGATACGTTAATGAAATATGGTGCTCCTCCAGAAAGATATTGGCCATTTACCTTTAGTCGTGCAAATAGAGAACCACTTCAGCAAGCAATTGAGCAAGCAAATAATTATAGATTACAATCATATGAGCAAGTATCACCTGTTAATTATAAAGAATATCTAAACAATGGTATTCCTATTATAGTCGGAATGAGAACGGGAAAATTATTCTGGAATTTGGAAGGACCATTGCAAGAACAAGAATATAAGCCAATAAATGGTAGAGATAACCGGTTAACTAGAGGTCATGCGATAACTATTATAGGATACGATGATAATATAAACGGCGGATCATGGATTATTGCAAATTCTTTAGGTCCTAGGTGGGGATTCCAGGGATATGCCGCTATACCATATATATGCGATGTAGATATAGGTGAATCATATATTATCACTAATTTTGCAGGAATCTCGGCCGGAAAAAAAATTCCGGAGATTTGATAAATAGTATTAGCTTTTATAGCAGGAGAATAAAATGGCACAGAATTATCAAACATTATCAAAATTCGGAGTACCACTACCGGGTGGTAGCGAGAGGACGGGTATTCTACAACCTAAACAAAAATATCGTTTCAGAGTTATGTGGTATGGTTTCGGAGGTCCCGAAGGACTTGCGGGTGCAAATACAATGACAGCAAATGTCATGACATGTACACGCCCGAAGATTACATATGAAGAAGTTAAATTGGATTCCTACAATTCGGTAGCATGGATTCAAGGTAAGCATTCCTTTGAAGCAATTGAAATCAAATTACGTGATGATATGACTACAGTGGTGGCACAAACTGTCGGCGCCCAAATTCAGAAGCAAATGAATCACTTTGAACAGACAAGTGCATCTGCAGGTGTCAATTACAAGTTCTCTATGGAAATTCATTCTCTGGATGGTACTAATAATGAAGAAATTGAATCTTGGTTCCTAGAAGGATGCTGGCTTCAGTCTACAACATATAGTGAAGGCGATTATGCTAGTGGCGATCCACAGGAAATTACTTTATCGATTAGATTCGATAATGCAACAAATGTAGCAGGTCAAGACCAGGCATACGGCGGACCAGATCCATATCCAAGTGGTACATCGAGCACCAGCCCGAATTTATCTGGTGGTACTACTGTCGCTTAATTTTTTTTAATAGAATTATATCGAAAATACAAGACACCTTACTTCGGTAAGGTGTTTTCACGATCGCATTAGAATTTAATAGAAAAGAAGAAGATAAATAATAGATTATGCCATCATCCTCAAGTTTAATTTCGTCACTAAATAATAGTAAGACCTATTATGTAAAAAGTTCTCACCACGCTACATATAACTTTAATCAAGCGGCTCGTGCATTATACAGGAATCAACCTCGATTTCCTTTTGAGTATTATATTAACATTAATCTTAATAATATAACTACAGCAACAGAATTCATTAGTGGATTCTTTAATAACGCCGATCTGTCTCAACTTATGCCATTGGTAAAGACAGTAGAAATGCCGGCATTTAAGATAGAGTCTACTCCGTTAAATCAATATAATAGAAAGAGAATTTGTCAGACAAAGATAGCATTTGAGCCAATTAAGATGGTTTTTCACGATGTCGTTGATGGAAAAACTTTAGCATTCTGGGATATGTATTACAGATACTATTTTTCCGATGGTAATGAACCCGGAAAAAATCAACTTAAAGATGTACCATATCATGCTGGTTCGTATTCGGTAGAACAAACAAATACAGCAGGTGCAGGTGGTGGTCAAAGTACACCACAGTTCTCTGCACACGACCCTAGGCGAATTAATAATGGTAATCCGCCCATCTCAGCCACTAACACAAATGGTGATAAGAGTGCAATTCAGAATATCATCTCTGATACATTAGATAATCATAATTTTGGATTTAATATAGATAATGTGCAGAATGTGAGAAACTTAATTCAGACAATAGACATATATCAGGTGCACGGCGGTAGATTTAATCAAGTTACTCTAGTAAATCCTAGAATTGTAGCTTTCACCCATGATACACTAAATTATGCAGCAAGTGATAAAACTCTAGAAATTACATTTACGTGGGAATATGAATATGCATATTACACAATACAGAATATGCAATTAACAGATGCAGTGAGAGGCACCGGCGGCGAACCAAATAATTCATCCTCGATGGAACCATTCATACATGGCGATTACTATGAGTTATCTAATCTCTCTTTTACATCTTTTGATCCAGATTTTATTGATTCACCTAATCCATCAGCACCGGGTGATACTCCGATAAATGTCGGTAGCAATGTACAGGCAGGTTTAGGTACTGTGCAGAGTCCATATGCACCTACCGCAAATTCTGCCCCATCACCGGGCTCTAGTTCTATAAGTGGTATGGTAAATATCTCTCCTCTGCCTGCGACACCTACATCAACACCTGTAATTGAAACTCGCTCTTTCGGATCATCTGCTGTGCCTGATTCTACAGCATACCCGGATATGAATCGAGCTAGTGGAGTATAATGGCAGCATCTAATATTCCATCTATCGGTCGTTTTAGTTCTCAGATGCTTACCTACCTAGGTACGCAGAGAACAGTTGAAAATGTTGGCGGAAGTATAGCAAATACGTACAAGTATGCATCCGGCCCCACAGTATTTCCCAGCCCTGGTTCAATATCTCAGGCAGCATTAGGTGCGGGCGTAGTAGGAAGTTTCTCTACATCCTCGTACGATTCTACAAAATGTTATTTTTTATCACGTGGTGCAACTCAACTTTATGCCGATACAATGACAGGATTAACAATTGATATAGCGAATATGTTAGGTGTCACACCTGCTGCATTATTAGTTGCATCCGAAGTCAACGGAAAAACATTATTGTCGCCATCTTCATTTTCAGCATTCAATATACTTAGAGATCCAGGAAATCAAGTCGGTACCGCTACCAGTGTTAGCAATAAAAATAGTCTCCAGGCCAGACAAATAAGGTCCTAAATGAGATTATACGAATTAATAGATTTTGAACCAAAGCAGAGTAAGCAAGGCATTGGGGATTATTCACGTCGCACTCAGAGGGCTATTAAACCGAAGCATATAAGTTCTGGCTCCTTCGGTGCAGCATATGCTACAGATTCTCCTAAGCGATTAAATCAAATTACAAAGATAGGAAAGGCTGCCGAGTTCGATGACAACTCACGAATTACACCGGTAGATAAAATTGAGAAGGATGGGTATCTATCTTGGTTATCAATGGTAGATTATTATAAGAAGCAAGGCTCAGACAATCCCTATTTTCCCGTAATACATGACTTAAAAATTATGAAGGGTCCAGATAATAAACTTCATTATCGAGTCAACATGGAGAAATTGATACCATTTCGATCACCGAAGGTATTAGGTAATGAAGATCTAATGTCATCCTTATGCGATAATATGTTTGGAAAAGATATAAAGAATAAGGAAGATTACGAAGATAGTTCTGAATTAGCCGAAATATATAGTGATCTTATTAGGTATGAATTAAGAAGAGGTCTAAAAAATGCAGGCGCTGTTAAAGATGAAGATCTTAGAGAGGCATTACTTGTAATTAAAGACGTAATGAACGATAATCCAAGGTTCACTGAAGATTTACATAGTGGTAACATTATGTGGCGTATCACGGGGCATATTCCACAGTTAGTATTGGTAGACCCGATAGCATAAGGATATCATGAGATCATATGTACAAGGCCAATATAAACCTATAAATCCCGGAAAGTATGTAGGTACCTATCCTATAATATTTCGATCATCATGGGAACATAAAGTAATGGTTATGTTTGATACAAACCCAAATATATCAAGTTGGGCAAGTGAATCCTTAAAAATCCCCTATCAAAACCCATTTACTGGTAAGTATACAGTGTATGTACCTGATTTTGTAGTAACTTATGTGGATGCTAAAGGTAATCAGAAAGCAGAGATTATCGAAGTAAAGCCAGCCAAGGAAACTTTCTTAGAACAAGCAAAGTCCCAACAGGCTAAGGCAGCGGTTGCATTGAATACATTCAAATGGGCAGCAGCGCAAGTGTTTGCGAAGCATCATGGCATGACGTTCAGGGTTATGAACGAAGGTAATATTTTTAATAACCCGAAAGGTAAAGCCTGATGACCAAGAAGATGGAAGATTTTTTTAACTTACCGCCCACTGAAGAGCCAGCGGTAGAGGAAGAATTACCTCAAAAATCTAGAGAGCAATTAATGGTTGATGCCAAAGAGATCTATTCATCTCTTACCACTGCAGAAAAGATAAACTATGCTTTACCAACAGTGACTGGATTAGATGCACACGATACTGATATGGATGATATTGCCAGGAAAGCAGTAGATACCTTTAATGATCTAATATCATTGGGTGGCAACGTTCCTGACATGCACGCCGGCAAGATTTACGAAGTGGCAGGTCAAATGCTCAAGACAGCATTAGATGCTAAGAACGCTAAAGCTGACAAGAAACTTAAAATGATTGAACTTCAACTTAAGAAAGTTCGGTCAGAACAGATTGATTTAGACCAAGGAAATGGCGATCGCAAACAAGCCGGCGGTGTCGAATTCGACAGAAACGTACTTCTAAAATATATTGTGTCCAGTAAATCAGAAAACTCTGATAAATAGTCGTATCACTGGAGTCAATATATGACAGAAAAGAAATCATTTGTATCGTATGTAGCAGAAACAAAGACAGACTATAAGTATGTTTTAAAGTTTGCTGTAAATGAAATGACCGACGGCATGATTGACATGCTAGAATCGTCTTTAAAGAAATACGATCTAAAATCAGCATCCTCATTTAGAAAAACCCCTATTCAAGAAAGTCCGTTAGATTTTCCTAATATAAAAAATACAGCCGTATTTATTTGTGATTTAACATTAGGTTATCCTGGATCACTAGATTTTCTCAGAACTTATATCTGTAATAATATGGGAATCTCTCCTTCACAGCTTGCCGTATATTCCGAGAATGATCCGCGCCAGATTGAAACAGACCTATATTTAGACAGAAATTCGCCAGAGTATAAGAAATCATATAAGGCACGTTTGGGTAGTGAACCCGATGATACCGAAGAAGTGCCATATGGCGCAGCATATAATACTGATTTTCTAAAAGCACTTGAAAAAGTTAGTAAAGAAAGAAAAGTAACAACAGTTATAAATCCATTAAGTCAAGCTGAGAAGACCGATCACTCTACATTAGGTAAGGGATATGATAGTTTTAATGATCCTAAGAATTTAAAGAAAGATGATGTAGGACTCTTCGGCCGTGTTAAACGAGCCGACTTAGTGAAAGTAGGAGTTCTATAATGAAAAGCATGAGACAACTAATTAACCTTATGGAAGGTGTGGTCGCAGTACCCGCAGTCGGTAAGTTAGATGAAAAATCAACATCTGAAAAACAAGCAAGATTTATGGCAGCAGCAGCACACGATCCAGCGTTTGCTAAAAAGACAGGAATGGATACAAATGTAGCTAAAGAATTCAATAAGGCAGATACAGGCACTAAACAACTTAGTAATGCCATGAAGAATAAGACAGAAGAATGCGGCATGAATGAAGATATTCATCCCGATATGATACAAGAACTTGCTGGTAGATTAGCTTCTGGTGAAATTAGCTATGAAGAATTTCAACAGGAAGTAGATTCATTAGAACAAACTGATTATAGTATGCGCCAGGGCGAAATGGGCTTACATAGTGGCGACACTGCCGCTGGCCACAGGAATTGGTCAAGGGATCAAGAGCAGGAATTCAGCGAGCCAGATGACCGTGATGAATATGATGAATATGATGACGATATGGATGAAGAATCTAATCCGCAGGTAAACAAGAGCAATGTTCCTGCAGTTCAACGTCGCGCCAAAAATCCGCAAGGAGATTGGAAAGTATCTCTTGATGATTTAAAGATAGAAAATCCATCGAATAAAGAGTGGATGGATCAACGTGCTCAACAAGTTGGTATTAAACCTCGCACACAAGCTGAAGAAGGTGAAATGTTCCATCCAGATCATGATGCTGTACACGGCGTAATGTCGGACTCGGATTATAATCAACATCAAGAAATGCAACAAGATGCACGCGAAGCATTTAATGATGATGTAAGAGGGTACTTATCACAACATTATTCAGCTGATTCTAGATTTTCTGATGCTGAAGTTAGTGAAGTAGCCGCCGCCATGGGGTGTGATGAAGACCAAGTATGGCAGGCTATGGAGGATATGGATTTGTTAGATAGCAGTAATAGCGAACCCGGTGAAGGCGGTCCAGATAATTATATGGATGATGCCGATGCTCTAGCAAGTGCAGGACATGGATCGGATGAAGATTATGGCGATTATGGCGGCAATGATTTCGACGAAGGAGTTAGTATCGATGAACTTTTTGACCCGGAGCATATGGAGGAAGGTATGAGTCGAGAAACGGATTCAAGAACAGCAGACCGCCTTACTAAAGAAGTATCTGACCGTAAATGGGCAGAACAAAAAAAGAGTGACGACGCTGATAAAGAAAAAAAGAAAGAATCTGAAGAAAAAGTCGAAGAAGATCTAAACAATGGTTATAAAGGCACTAAGGCAGACGGTCAAGATTATTTCCCTGATGGTGCAGATGGCCCTGTAGTAGATGGTGCCGGCCCATCTGGCGCACGCCACGGCGATAATCCAGAACAGAAGAAATTACAAATAGCCGAAGTTCATAAAGAACTTGTTTACGGTTATAGAAATTATTTAAATGAGTCTGCCAAGGTAGAGTCAAAAAAAAAACTTAAAGAAAGTGCCCAGCCGACCGATGTAATCATTAATGATTACTATGGAGATTTTGAAACATCTTCTGATAGTATTGATTATGATGGTGATATCAGCGTAGGTGCTAAGGTATTAGATAAAACAGGTAACCCTATCGAATTAGGGTTAGACATTAAGATTGCAGCATCTTCCAGTGTAGAGTGGGAAGAAGACGAGAGTCCTACAGGATGGAATTATAAGAGCGACCAACCCACCTATACCACAAGTGTTTACGCTAGTGCTGGTACGCCAGTTGTAGATTCTGTATCATTTGCTCATAATGAAGGTTTTTATATCAACGGCGATACATGTACCTTACAAGAAGTGCAGCAGCATGTTGATTCTTCCGTCCTTAAATACTTCCTAAATCCTGCATTATACGTAGGTCTAATGGGCCCTGCATTTGATAAAGAAGCAGAAAACATCGAACCACCTGAACCAGATTTTGACGAACCTGACTATGGCAGGGACGATTACTAAAATATGGCAATTTATCAAGACGACAAACTTGTAAAGCGTGCCTATACTAAGGTAACGTATACCAAGGAACAAATTGACGAATTAAAGGCATGTATGGACCCTGTAACGGGCCCAGAATACTTTATTACTAACTTCATGTATATCCAGCATCCAACGCAGGGTAGACAACGCTTATCACTGTATCCTTTCCAGATAGAGTTAATTCATACATATCACACATATAGAAAATCTGTAAATATGGTAAGTCGCCAGATGGGTAAGACTACTGTAGCAGCAGGTTATCTATTATGGTTTGCAATGTTTAACGATGATGCGACTATTCTTGTTGCATCTAACAAATATGATGGTGCCCAGGAAATTATGCATAGAGTACGATATGCATATGAATCCGTACCCGATCATATACGAGCAGGCGTAAAATCTTACAACAAACGCTCCATTGACTTCGATAATAATTCACGTATTGTAGCAACTACCACAACTGAAAATACTGGTCGTGGTATGTCCTTATCACTTGTTTACTTAGACGAATTTGCATTCGTAGAACCTAATATAGCCAAAGAGTTTTGGACTTCACTATCACCTACATTGTCAACTGGTGGTAAGTGTATTATTACTTCTACCCCAAACACTGATGAAGACCAATTTGCTGACATTTGGTTCGGCGCTAACAAGTTAGTCGATTCTAACGGCAATGAAACTACTATCGGTGTAAATGGATTCCGTCCTTATGTATCTACATGGGAAGCACATCCGGATCGTGATCAAGCATGGGCTGATTCAGAATTTGCTGCATTGGGTGAAGATAGATTCCTGCGTGAACATAAGTGTCAGTTCATTACCTTTGAAGAAACCCTTATCAACCCGGTTAAGCTTTCTCAGTTAGAACCATCTCAACCAATTCGTAAGACAGGACAAGTTCGTTGGTATTCAGAAATTCATCCACAGATGACGTATGTTGTTTCACTTGATCCGTCAATGGGCACGGGTGGCGATAATTCTGCAATACAGGTTATTGAATTACCTACTCTAGTACAGGTAGCAGAATGGAGTAGTAATAAGACTCCGATTGAAGAACAGGTTAGGACGATGAAGAAGATCTTGCAAGAAATACAAGATTACGGACGACCAGAAATATATTGGTCAGTAGAAAGTAATTCGTTAGGCGAAGCTGCACTGGTTGTCATTCGTGACACAGGCGAAGAAAACTTCCCTGGCACAATGTTGCACGATCCTAAGAATAAACTACAAGGTCGCACTGGTAGACGTGCCGGTTTTGTGACTACTAATAAATCGAAGCTCGAAGCATGTGCCAAGTTGAAATTCTTAATCGAATCAAACAAAATGAAAATAAACTCGCGTGGTTTGTTATCAGAACTTAAGGTATTTGTTTCAAGAGGTAATACATTTGAAGCTCGTATCGGCCAAACAGATGACTTAATTATGGCAATGATTTTAGCGGTCAGAATGACTGATTATATATCAACATGGGACGATAAATCTCAGGCTGCTATCAATAGTAATATATCTGATGCTAATGAATCAACATTCGACTCACCCATGCCGATATGCATCTAACGTTCGAATAAGATAAATAAGAGAAATAAGGATTTCGATATGGTAGAAATGGATGACTTAGCAGATAAGGTATTTGCACTCTTGAAGGGTAATGGCCTACAGGTTAAAATCTTCGATGAAGCCGGTGCAGAAACTACTGATCCAGAAACTGGTCGTAGATTTTTTGTCGCTGAACCTAATATTATGATTACTATAAATGAACCTACTGATAAAGAAAAAGGTAATATAGAATTTAGTAAGGGCAAGAATGTTGATAATTCTATAGATGGATTACAGAAAAACGTTCGCAAGATAGCAGACGAATTTCAGCTAGATTCGAGTATTAAGGTATTCGGTAAACAAATTCAACCGAGAGATTATGCCTATCAGGCTAAAATGAAAAAGGGCAACAATATGATGGAAAATAATTCAGTTCAACCATACAATCATCAACTTATGGGAAAGGTATTACATAAGATTAAGTATTTTGGATCGTGTGCTGCATATACACTAGCAGATGATATCGGCATCGATCTAAGCGAACTTCAGCCGGTATTAAATAGACTAGTTACATCTGGTAAGGTAACCGCTCAGCCTAATGCACATGGCGATATGGAATATTCGGTAGCAGTAGATGAAGCAGTTATGGAAAGTTTTAGCAAGATGTTTGGATCAGTTAAGACATCTCAACAAACACTTGAAAATGTAAGAATCTTAGTCCGTCACAAAACTCCGATTGACGAAAATGTTCGTGGATCTCGTTCACGTCATATCAGCGCAATCTTCTTAGAGTGTAATGGTGAGCGTATGCGTTTTCAACACAATTATCTACCGGGTGCAAGAGCAATGGCTCAACATATGGCACACGGAGGTACAATGTCAGATAAAGTTGGAGCATATATTAGTGAGAGTACAGGTCAATTATTGAAACTTCAATCATTCAATCGCTATGTAACAACTAACAAACTTATTAACGAAGATAGTTCTAGCATTATTGAAACTATTAAAGAAAATATTCAAACACTTCGTACAGAATTAAAGAAGTTGATAGGTTCAAAGACGTATGAGACAGTTAAAGCACGCCTAGAAACATTTGAGCGTGAACCACTTGCTGAAGATGATACAAGTCAACTCAAAGACCTTTTCACCATTCGACGCTTTGATGAGAAGTTCGAAGAAGTGCTACCTATTGTAAAACAATTAGTGCAAGAAAAGGATACTTTCCATAAACGCATTGAAGAAGCGGCTGCAGGTATTGTTATGTTACGCCGTGAAGCAATAACCACACCGATCTTTGAATTTGCAAGTGATAATGCTCGTTTAGGATTTAGAATCAATGAATTTGCATTGCGTGTAATGGAAAATGATGAGCTATCAGGGTTCATTAACAAAATTGGAACAAAATTGTGCAAGGAAGGTACAGTGAACGATTTCGAACGTGCCGTAATGACACAAGTCTTTGAAAATTGTAAGGTAGAAGAAAAAGCCAAAGAAGAAAAGAAAGAGATTAAAGAATCTCTAGACTTGGCAGCATACTTTGATAGATTTGATTACAACTTCATGTAAGAAATTCTTGACATTCGCAACAGGTTTTCGTATACTAGCAACACGCTAGGCGAAAACCTGTTCTGCTTTTTGTTGCCAATAACAACGCAACAACATAACAAAACAGATAAATACTTCGTTAGCTAAGAAATAACGCATCCTAGCTAAAATAATTCATAAGCAAATAAACCGCGTTTAACAAGGAAAATAAAATCATGTCAAAAACTCTCGACGAAATCCGTAAGAAATTACAAGCACTAGACACACGTAAAGGCCAAGCAGGCAATTTCACTGGCGATAAGACAACTTATGCACATTGGAATATCCCAGAAGGCACATCAACAACACTCCGATTCCTCCCTGACGCAAACGAAGATAACACATTCTTCTGGGCAGAGCGTCAACTCATTAAGCTTCCATTCCCGGGTATCAAAGGACAAGACGAAAACAAGCCTGTTATCGTGCAAGTTCCGTGTATTGAAATGTGGGATGGCAAAATGACTTGCCCAATCTTGAACGAAGTCCGCCCATGGTGGAAAGACAAGTCGTTAGAAGATACCGCACGTAAATATTGGGTAAAGCGCACCTTCTATATGCAAGGTTTTGTTAAGAATGACCCAATGAACGAAACTGATCTTCCAGAAAATCCAATCCGCAAGTTCATTATCGGACCACAACTTTTTGCAATCATTAAGGCTGCATTAATGGATCCCGATATGGAACATAGTCCAGTTGACTTTATCAATGGAACAGACTTTATTGTTTCAAAGACAAGCAAAGGCGGATATGCAGATTATGGCACTTCTAAGTGGGCTAGAAAAGAGTCTAGTCTTACAGAAGAAATGCAAGCAGCTATTGCACAATTCCCACCGGTTGACCTAGCAACATATTTGCCAAAGCGTCCTACTCCAGAACAATTAGCAATCATGTTTGAAATGTTCCAGGAATCGCTAGATGGCGAATTGTATGATCCAGCACGCTGGAGCCAGCATTACAAGCCATTCGGCTTCGATGCAGCACCAGCCGATGATGCTGAGGGTGGAGAAGGTAAACGAGCAACTCGTCCTACATATGCAGCTCGCCCATCGACACCTGCACCAGCACCTGTAACACCGAAGCCATCTTTGGTTGTACGAGAAGAAGATGTTGCTGAAGCCGAAGCCGATTTTGAAGCAGACGCTCCAAAAGTAGTCAAGGAAACAGTTGCAGCAGTAGCGGCACCTACAGCAGGAAAGACTCCCCAAGAAATCTTAGCAATGCTAAGAAACCGCAACAAGTAATATAACACGGCCCGGACCTCTGCAGTTTTCTGCACGTTCGGGTTATCTTTAAGGAGAACCTATGGCTAAGCCGTTTGACATTTCGAAGTTTCGTAAAAACTTAACAAAAAACATTACAGGTATTTCTACAGGATTCAATGATCCGGACACATGGATCAGCACAGGATCTTATGGGTTAAATTATCTTATTAGTGGAGATTTCTATAAAGGAGTCCCGATGGGTAAGGTAACAGTATTTGCAGGTGAATCGGGTGCAGGTAAATCTTATGTTGTTTCTGGCAATATTGCTAAGGCTGCACAAGATCAGGGTATTTTTGTTGTCATGATTGACACAGAAAATGCACTTGATGAAAAGTGGTTGTTACCACTAGGTGTAGATACAAGTGAAGAAAAGATGTTGCGTATTAGTGCATCTATGATTGATGAAGTTGCAAAGATTGTTCACGATTTTGTAACTGAATATAAGGCAACTGAATTAGATAAACCTAAAGAACAACGTCCAAAGATTCTGTTTATTATTGACTCTATCGGTATGTTATTAACACCTACTGAAGTAAATCAATTCCAGGCAGGTGATATGAAGGGCGATATGGGTCGTAAAGCTAAACAGCTCAAGGCATTTGTATCTAACTGCGTAAACATGTTTGGTGATTTGAATATCGGTATGGTTGTTACAAATCACACCTATGCAAGTCAGGATATGTTTGATCCTGATGATAAAATCTCAGGTGGTTCTGGATTTATGTTCGCTTCGAGCATTATTGTTGCTATGAAGAAATATAAGTTAAAGGAAGACGAAGAAGGTAACAAGGTAGCAGAAGTTACAGGTATTCGTGCAACCTGCAAGGTTGTGAAGACTCGATACTCTAAACCGTTTGAATCAATTAAACTCAATATTCCGTGGGAAACAGGTATGAATCCTGTATCTGGATTATTTGACCTGTTTGAAAAATCGGGAGTATTAATAAAAGAGGGCAATCGTTATAAATACGTTTCCAAGAAAACTGGCGAAGAAATGAAATATTTCCGCAAGGATTGGAACGATTTTAATAAAATGAAAGTTATTATGGATGAATTCACCCAGGATGACTTAAAGGTTGTTATTGCAGATTCGGTAGAAGAAAAAGTAGTTTTAGGAGAATAATTATGGTTAACGAGAATCATGAACTAATTATGGAATTGTGGGCTCGCATCAAGTCTCATATTGCTCCAAAGGAACGGTTAGAAGTAGCTGATATCCTTGTGGTAGTGTTTGATGAGTTTAGTCTAGTAGATGAAGAATTACTAGATGAAGATTTAGATAAAGAATTGCGTGCAGCAGCAAGGAGTCACTTATCTGAAGCTTTGGAAGATGGCGAGGAAGACAATTATAACGATTATGACGACGAATAAACAATCTGCCACCGAGTTTGGTGAGGAATTAATTTTAACAATCAATAGCAAGGATGCTCTAAAATCCATGACGCAAGTCCAGCAGTTCAAAGAAAATATGAGAGATGCAACTGTGGGTGCCGACTACGTGATTTGGATTTCAGAGCCTGCAAATCTGACTAGGGTACATAAGGCTCTGGCGGATGACCTAGATGTCCCTCCACGAGCTATGGCTATTAAAAGAATCTTGATGTCCAGAACTCAACGAGCTGTGTTATTGGTTCAGGCTATGGAAATAGCAATTAGGCGGGTGCATCAATTGTGAGTAGTTGGTATTACAAGGTCACTGCTGATCTATCTAACGTAACCGGCTTCTTAGATTATTTTGAACTAGAATTAGAAAAAGCTAGATTAGAATTATCTTTGAAGGGTAAATCATTGGAACGACATGCCGCGGAATTACCCGGTCTAGTTGAACAACGGTTTGCCCAATTACAAGAGATAGAAGCAGTCCTTGAATATCTTAATATTAAACTCAGGCAGGAACGATCAGCAGAGTTTAAGAAGTTTCTAGAAGCATACAATAAAACATTAAGCTCTAGAGATGCAGAAAAATATGTCGATGGTGTGCAAAGCATTGTTGATACAACGTTGCTTGTTAATGAAATTGCATTACTAAGGAATAAATTCCTGGGAATTAGCAAAGGATTTGAAGCAAAGAATTTCATGACTGGTCATATTATAAAATTGCGAGTCGCTGGACTCGATGATGCGAGTATCTAATTAAAGGAGAATAAAATGAAAGATTATATAAATGGTGTACCAGAATTAACGAGAAGATTAACTAATATAGTACAAGAATTAGGCAGCAAGGGTACAGATCTTACAGCAGATGATTTAGAAAGAATATTTGAAACTTTAAAAAGTGCATCAGATCATGCTAATCATCTTGCTGATATGAGACGTCTTATGAAGTGATTATGTTTTACGTCTATGCTTATCTTCGTAATAAGGACTCTATGACTGCTAAAGCAGGAACGCCCTATTACATCGGTAAAGGATCGGCAGGTAGAGCATGGGAGAAACATGTTGGTGCACAGAAACCTAAGGATAAGAATTTTATTATCATCTTAGAAAATAATTTAACGGAAATTGGTGCATGGGCACTAGAACGCAGATATATAGAATGGTGGGGTAGAAAAGATATAAAGACCGGCATTCTGCTTAATAGAACTGCAGGCGGCGAAGGTTCTGCAGGACTTATATTTCCCGAATCTGCCAAGAAGATATTATCCGAAAAGAATAAAGGTAAGGTTGCATCAACTGAGACAAGAAAGAAAATATCAGATGCAATAAAGGGCCGAAAAGAGACTGAAGAGCATACACGAAATAAGGTAGAGTCTAGGTTGCGAAATGGGTATACAAGGCATTCCATGGAGACAAGAAAGAAGATGTCCGATCACAGGAAGAATACGCCATTAAGCGAGCCACAAAAAGATGTTCTGAAGAAGATGTCTGAGATTAATAAAGGTGGAAAATCTTGGAATAGTGGAAAGAAAACTGGCCCACGTACACCGGAACAGATAGAGAATATGAGAATAGCACAACGAGAACGATATAAAAATGCCAAAGACATCATTACAGATATTAGATGAAGTAAACATAAAATTTACTGATCTCTCACCAGAATGCCGCCGGTCAATGGTAAAATCTCTAGAATTCTATGTTCCGGGAGCGCAATACCTGCCAGCGGTGAGATTAGGCCGTTGGGATGGAAAGATGAGTTATTGTACAATGGGAGGCAGTTCTTACGTCAATCTACTTGATAAACTCTTACCTATTGTTCAGTCATATGGATATGAAGTTGAGATCGACGATCAACGCATTCCTGGTGAGAACTTTGAGTTTGATTTGGTTGCCGAAGATAGTTATAGTCATATATGTTGGCCTAAAGGACACCCTTATGCAGGTGACCCTATCTTAATTAAAGAACATCAACTAGAAGTTATAAACTCCTATCTGACTAACATAACTGGTATCAATATCGCCCCAACAGGCTCAGGGAAGACCCTAATTACGGCGATTCTTAGCCACAAAGTTCAACCTTATGGTCGCAGCATAGTGATTGTGCCTACTAAGGACTTAGTTACACAAACCGAAGAAGATTATATTAACATGGGATTAGATGTGGGTGTATTCTTTGGTGATAGGAAAGAGTATTTAAAAACCCACACAATATGCACATGGCAAAGCTTAGAAAGCCTAGCAAAGAAATCAAAAGAACAAGAGTTAGAGATCGATATAAACGCTTTCTTCGAGGGCGTGGTCTGCGTTATAGTAGACGAAGTTCACAAAGCCAAGGCAGATGTATTGAGAAAGCTATTATCGACCTATTTGGCCAATGCCCCAATTAGATGGGGATTGACTGGAACAATGCCCGAAGAAGAGGCAGATAAGGTCGGTGTAGTTGCTTGTATAGGCCCTTTATTAGGACAAATCAATACAAAAGAATTACAGGATCTAGGTATACTTGCTCAATTACATGTAAATATTTGGCAGATGCAGGATTTAGGTGAAGCAGCATTTACTAACTATCAGGCAGAACTAAAATGGCTTACAACAAGTCAAGCTAGATTAAAGTTTCTTGCAAAAGAAATTATTACTATGTCCGACAGTGGTAACACACTTATATTGGTTGATCGTGTCCAGACAGGTGAGATGTTACAATCGCTTATACCAGATTCGGTATTCGTTTCTGGTAAGATGAAGTCTAAAAGTCGTAAAGAAGAATATAAAGAAGTTCAGGAAGTCGATGGCAAGGTTATTATTGCTACATATGGTGTAGCTTCTACAGGCATTAACATTGTCCGTATTTTTAATCTTGTCTTATTTGAAGCAGGCAAAAGTTTTGTTCGTGTAATTCAAAGTATCGGTAGAGGTATTAGAGTTGCACCAGATAAAGATTTTGTTAATGTATATGATGTATGTTCCAACTGTAAATTCTCTAAGCGACATTTGACAAAACGAAAGAAGTTTTATACAGAGGCACAGTACCCATTTAGTATTAAGAAGGTAGATTATTAATGATTATCTATACAAAAATTTCTTATGGTTATGTCGAATTATTAGATACGTTCTTTAGAGCAAATGATCTTATTGTTAAATGCACCGAAGGCGAACCAGATATACATAACAGGTCCCTTGCTATATTAGAATATGAAGATAATTCAGATACGGCATATAGCATCACATTTATGTCTGTAAGGCATCTTGGTTTTGAAAATATGCTCTGTGATTATCTTATTCGATGTGGTATAATGCCTGCAAGAATTGCTATAGGTAAGTTGGAAATAAAAAGAGATATGGAAGAGCTTGATAAGAAATGGGAAGAGCATAGAAAACTAATAGGA